>MDTG01325000.1_pt1 | contig 137208 bp, 124 predicted proteins | sample 811421 | NCBI WGS metagenome assembly MDTG01 (sample SAMN05326645, study PRJNA326480) | marine metagenome | isolation source: seawater | place: Pacific Ocean: South East | collected 2011
CCGTCATTGGGCAAAAGCAGACCGGCGATTAGACGCAACAGGGTTGTCTTTCCGGCGCCGTCTGGCCCGACCAGACCAGTGACCCGGCCCGCTTCGATCCGCGTCGTGACGGCATCTAGCGCGGCTGTATCAGAGTCGTCGAAGCGCTTTGTGATGCCATCAATTTGGACGAGGTACTCGCTCACCGTCTAACCCCTATTCTCACACCTTGAGGACGACAGTGACCGGCATGCCCTGTTTGAGACCATTGTCCGAGTTTTCGACAATCACACGCAGGCGATAGACAAGACTGGTTCTCAGTTCACGCGTCTCTACCGTCTTCGGCGTGAACTCGGCCACGGGGGAGATGAAGCCGATCCGACCTTCATAGGTACCGCCCGAGTCGGTATGCACCTCGGCCGGCATGCCCGCGTGAATGCGGCCTAGATCGGGTTCGTCGACATAGGTCCGCACCCATACGGGTGATGTCAGGGTCAGCGTGTAAATCGTCTCGCCGGCCGCTACGATTGCGCCGGGCTCTCGCACGCGGGTCAGGATGATCCCATCATTCGGGGCTGTGAGCGTTGCATCGGCAAGGCGCCGCTCCGCAAGACTGAGGGCCGCCCGATCGGCGGAGAGTTGGGCCCGCGCTTGGTCGATGTCTTCCTGACGCGGTCCGGTCACTGCTAATTCGAGGGCTTCCTTGGCCGCACTGAGTTGCGCTCGCGCCTCGTCAAGGCGCGCTTGCGCCTCATCATGAACCTGATGAGATGCGACGTTGCGCGCGGCTAGCTTCTCCTGACGGTCCAGCGTCGCTCTGGCGAGCTGCAGCGCCGCTTCGCGTTGCCGAACGAGTGCGCGCGCCTGCTCGACTTCTTCTGGACGTGTGCCTGTTTCCAGTTCGGCGAGTGCGGCCTCTTGGCCTTGGACGCGAGCGCGCGCAAGACGAAGCTCATCTTCGAAGTCTTCGCTCTCCAGCGATGCGACTGTCTGTCGCGCCTCGACGGCATCACCTTCCTCGGCCGTCATCGTGGCCAGGCGCCCGGGCACTTTGAAGGCGAGGTTGACTTGGCGAACATCAACGTTGCCAAGCAGTACCAAGTGTCCACTGTTTTCGTGCGGGTCGCCGTAGTACTTCCAGCTAACCGCTGCCGCGACCGCCACAACGACGATCGCCGAAACCATTAAGGCCGCGCGCTGCCAACGTTTCATAGGTCCCCTCCGCTTCAATCGAGCACTGCCTGGGTCGCAAGGAGCCCCACGAGCTCCATGCGGACGAGGTCGTCTACAACTGACATTCCCCAAGTGGCGTACCGGTTGACTTGAAGATCGCCTGAACCTGGCCGCTGGACAAGCATTTTCCGTCCTGAGCGGTGCCTGCGGTCGAGCGGGCTGCTGGAAACAGGGCGGATCAGAGCGCGAAGCCGCCGTGATCTGGCTTGACGGTGGTGTTTTTCAGCGCAGCGGGCAGACCTGTCCTGCCGCTTTCGTTCAGTTTGGGCGTGGATCGCTGTCATGCGCATGACGGAGGCGCTCGAAGGCGGCGGATGGCGGCGAGGATGGCGCGCACCATCGGGCCGGTGACGGCCACCTCGGCCAGTTGGAAGGTGATGGCGCGGGCGTGACGGACGACACGCGCCCCGATCTTGATCAGCTTCAGTTGCAGGCTGGTCAGTGACCAGTCCGCCATGGCTTCGGGCAGTTCGATGCAGCGCAGGAAGGTGGCCAGGTTGTAGGCCAGCGCGTGGAGTTGCAGCCGCACCTCGTTGTCGCGGAACTTCCGGCATGACAGCCGCGTCCAGCGGAAGGCGTATTTGCCTTCCTTGATGTGCTGCTCGGCGGTGCCGCGCTGGTTGTAGAACCGCACGATCCAGTCCGGGTCCATGGGCATGTTGGTGACGATGAAGCCGACACGCGGGAACAACTCGCCCGGGTGCCATTCGATCTTGGCGACCACTCGGCGCGGCTTGTCCCAGGACGCCGCCTGATACTCGAAGTCCTCGAAGAACCGTTTGACCTTGGTCAGGGAAGGCCGCCCCACGGGCCGTTTCAGCCGATGCGCGATCTTCTCGCGCAGGACGTTGTTCGCAGGCAGCCGGATGGTGTAGAAGAACCGGGCTTCTTCCAGCCGCTCATAGATCGCCGGGATCGCGTAGGCGGCATCGGCCCGGAAGAACCGCAGGATGTCCCGCGTGGCATACCGGGCGATCACCGGATCGAGGACGTCCCGCCAGCCGTCTGCGCTGTGGACGTTGCCATTGCGAAGGGCGCAGCGTTCCAGCATGCCGAACTGGTTGAACAGAAAGTTCGGGTGATAGCAGGTGCAATCGAAATGCCCGTTCCAGGCGGCACCTTCCTGGTCGCCATGGGTCGGGCTGACCGAGCTATCCATGTCCAGCACGATGTACTTCAGCCCATTGCGGTCATGAAACCGGTCGATCCATTGCCCGTTCAGGTCGGCCAGCGCGGCACGGTTCTCGGCCAGAGCGAGTGTCTCGGTCTCGAACCGCCCCATCTGTGAGGCCGAGGCCGCCTGCGCATCGACAGCCCTTCCACCCACGACCTGGCGCATGACCGGATCGAGGGCCAGGCGGTCGGCGTCGTTTACATCCTCGTACCCAGCCAGTCGCCCGAACACCGACTGCCGGAAAAGCCCGTCAAGCCGATGGATCGTGTTCTTGCCGCGTCGGGTGTCGCGCAATGCTGTTGCCGCCAGATCGGACAGCCCAAGCGCGTCATCCAGCTCGCGCATCACCAGAAGGCCACCGTCGGAACTTAGCTGCGTGCCGCGAAATTCAAGCCGTACACGGCGGTCGAAATCCACCCGATCTGCCCGCTGCGAGCTCGCACCCTTTGGGTGATCCATGAAACGCGCCTCTCACGGCCATCAACACTATGATTTATATGCGGAATATCACGAGCAGGACAGCGAAATCAGAGTGTTACTTGGGAAATGCGGGATTTCATGATATAAGTCAATTGTGCAATGCACAATTTGAGATATTCAGTAGGCGCAGTCAAAGAACAGTCTGGGCAGTCACGTGGCAGGAAAGGTCAATTGTTATGGGTCACGCCAACGTTGGACGCACAGTCAAAAAAGAGCACAAGGCCTTAGAGCGGCGCGGCACCGGCACCGGGAACGGGACGTCGAACACCCGGATGAAGAATATCCCGGTTGTTCCTGCCGTGGCTTCAAATGCGATCCCTGATGCGGAACCGCCGGAGCTTCTGTGGGGCGGATACAATGAAAATACCATTGACCGCCAAGTTCACGCCGCACTCGCGCGCTTAACGTTTGGGCTTTCACCGGCCTCGCTTATAGAAGCTTATAGCGACTGGGCGATGCATCTGGCGGCATCCCCGGGCAAACAGGCGACACTCGTGCAAAAAGCGGTCCGTAAGGCGATCCGCCTTTGGCTGCATGCGGCTCATTGTACGGCGAAAACGGCCCCCTGCATTGACCCTTTGCCGCAGGACAAGCGCTTCGTCGGCAAGGAATGGCAGACGTGGCCCTTCAAGCTGATGTACCAGTCATTTCTCCTTAATCAGCAGTGGTGGCATAACGCGACCACGGATATTTCCGGCGTCTCGAAGCACCATGAAGAGGTTGTGTCATTCGCGACCAGACAAATTCTTGATATGTTTTCGCCGTCGAATTTTATCCAAACCAATCCTGAGGTTCTCGCCGCGACCGTGCAACAGGGGGGCGGCAATCTGGTGAACGGTTTGACAAATCTTCTCGAAGATTGGCAACGGATGATCGCCGGCAAGCCACCGGCCGGAACGGAAAACTTTCGACCCGGAGAAACGGTGGCCATAACCCCCGGCAAGGTCGTCTTCCGAAATAAGCTGATTGAACTCATTCAGTACGCGCCGACCACGGAAACCGTCCACGACGAACCGGTGCTGATCGTCCCGGCCTGGATCATGAAATATTACATTCTTGATCTTTCGCCGGAGAATTCCCTGGTCAAATACCTAGTAGATCACGGTCACACGGTGTTCATGATTTCGTGGATGAATCCGGATGCCGATGATCGCGATCTGGGCATGGAGGATTACCGGCGCCTGGGTGTGATGGATGCGTTGGACGTAGTTTCCGCGATCGTGCCGAACCAGAAAATTCATGGTGTCGGCTATTGTTTGGGCGGAACCTTGCTGTCAACCGCGGCGGCGGCAATGGCGCGCGACAAGGACGAACGTCTCAAATCGCTTACGCTATTCGCCGCCCAGGTCGACTTCACGGACGCCGGTGAGTTGACGCTGTTTATCGACGAAAGCCAGATTCAGTTCCTTGAAGACACCATGTGGGAACAGGGCTATCTCGATACGAAACAGATGGCGGGTGCATTCCAACTGCTGCGGTCGAACGATCTAATCTGGTCGCTCCGGCTGCGCAGTTATCTGCTCGGCCAACGCCAGAAGATGACCGATCTCATGGCCTGGAATGCGGATGCAACACGGATGCCCTACAGGATGCATTCTGAATATCTGCACGACCTGTTCCTCGAGAATGCTCTCGCCCGGGGACGCTATCAAGTTGAGGGTCGGCCGATCAGTCTGGCGGATATTCGCGTGCCGATCTTCGCCGTGGGGACGGTCCGCGATCATGTCGCGCCCTGGCGGTCCGTCTACAAAATCACGACCCATCCGGCCACCGATGTGACCTTCCTGCTGACCAGCGGCGGTCACAACGCGGGGATCGTGAGTGAGCCGGGCCATCCGCACCGAACCTATCAGACGTCGACCAAGAAAGCCGGAGACACCTATGTCGACCCGGACACTTGGCAGGAATCGACGCCGACCAAGGACGGTTCGTGGTGGCCCGAATGGCAGGCCTGGTTGGCGGAACGGTCCGGGAAGAAGTCTGCGCCGCCGGCCCTGAAGGCGCCGAAATCGGGCGATGCCCCGCTTATGGATGCCCCCGGCAGTTACGTTCATCAGCCCTGACAAACCGCTTAAGCCGAGGCCCCTATGAAAAACAAAAATCACAATGCCGGGACGGCCCAGAAAATCGAAAACCGGACCTTCGATGAAATCGCCGTCGGCGAAACGGCGAGCCTGTCGCGCACCCTGTCGAAAGAAGATATCGAGCTTTTTGCCGCGATGTCCGGCGACGTCAATCCGGCGCATATGGACGAAGGCTATGCCAAGGACGACATCTTCCACGGCGTGATTGCCCACGGCATGTGGGGCGGAGCGCTGGTGTCGACGGTCCTGGGCACCCTGCTGCCAGGGCCGGGCACGATCTATCTGGGCCAGGATTTGCGGTTTCGCCGTCCGGTGCGGATCGGCGATACGGTGACGGTCTCGGTCACGGCCAAGGAAAAGCGGTCGGAAAAGAAGATCGTGATCTTCGACTGCCACTGCATCAATCAGGACGGCAAGGACGTCATCTCCGGCACCGCGGAGGTCATCGCCCCGGCGGAGAAAGTCAGCCGGGACAGGGTCGAGGCTCCGGAATTCGTGCTCCAGAACCACGACCGTTATCAACAATTGATCGCCCGGTGCGATGATTTGCCGGCGATCGCAACGGCAGTCGTACATCCCTGCAGCGAGGGAGCCCTGCGGGCGGCGGTGGAGGCCGCCGAGGCCGGACTGATCGATCCGACGCTGGTTGGCCCGGAAGGCAAAATCCGCACCCTGGCCGATGCGGTGGGGCTCGATCTGTCGCCTTACCGTCTTGTCGATGTGCCGCACAGCCATGCCGCTGCCAAGCAGGCCGTTGCCCTGGTTCGCGCGGGCAAGATCGAAGCCTTGATGAAGGGCAGCCTTCATACCGATGAATTGATCCGTGAAGTGACCAGCCGGGAAACCGGGCTGCGGACCGGTCGCCGCATCAGCCATGCCTTCGTCATGGACGTGCCGGGGCACGCCCACCCCCTGATCGTCACCGACGCCGCGATCAATATCTATCCCAGCCTCGATGACAAGCGGGACATCTGTCAGAACGCCATCGACCTGGCGCATATCCTGACGTTCCCGGAACCGCGGGTCGCGATCCTTTCGGCGGTGGAAACGATCAACCCCAAGATCGCCTCGACCATCGAGGCCGCGGCCCTGTGCAAGATGGCGCAACGCGGGCAGATCACCGGCGCCCCCCTGGACGGCCCCCTGGCGTTCGACAATGCGATCAGCGAAGAAGCTGCCCGGACCAAGGGCATCGAGTCGCCGGTCGCGGGCCGCGCCAACATCCTGGTCGTGCCCGACCTGGAAGCCGGCAACATGCTGGCGAAACAACTTACCTTCCTGGCCAAGGCCGATGCGGCCGGCATTGTGCTCGGCGCCCGTGTGCCGATCATTCTGACCAGCCGCGCCGACAACCTTCGCACGCGTCTAGCGTCCTGCGCGGTCGCGGCCCTGATTGCCAACGCGCAACGTCAGCCCGAAACGCCGGCCGTTCTGGCGGAGTAGGGCCGATGACCCAAACAGTTCTGGTGATTAACGCAGGTTCTTCAAGCCTCAAGTTTTCCGTCCACGACGCGCGCGACGACGGGCAGGTTGAACTGTCCGCCAGGGGGCGGATCGAAGGGATCGGCGGCACTCCCCATTTCATCGTCAAGGATATCCAGGGAAATGTGCTGGCGGAGCACCACTGGCCAAAGGATAGGACCGTCCAGCATGAGCAGTTCTTCGGTTATCTGGGCGACTGGATCGAAAGTTACCTTGAAGGGGCCAAGCTGGAAGTCGTCGGCCATCGCGTCGTCCATGGCGGAACCCGGTTTACCGCACCGGTCCGTATTGATGACGACGTCCTAGGTGCCTTGGAAGCCCTCAGTCCGCTTGCCCCCCTGCATCAGCCGCATAACCTTGCGGCCATTCGTGCCGTCGCGGACGATCACCCCGATCTGCCCCAGGTCGCCTGCTTCGACACGGCCTTCCACCAGGGGCATTCGGCCGTTGCCGACCGGTTCGCCCTGCCAGGCAATCTTTATGACCTCGGCGTGCGGCGTTACGGGTTCCATGGCCTTTCCTACGAATACATCGCGCGTACCTTGAACGAGATTGCTCCTGAAATCGCCGAGGGGCGGGTGATCGTTGCCCATCTCGGCAGCGGCGCCAGCATGTGCGCCATCCACAACGGTCGCAGCATTGACAACACCATGGGCTTTACCGCCCTGGATGGTTTGCCGATGGGGACGCGCTGCGGCGCCCTGGACCCTGGCGTGGTCTTGTACCTGATCCGCGAACGGGGCATGACGACCGAAGCCATCGAGGATCTGCTCTATCACCATTCCGGGATGCTCGGCGTGTCAGGCCTTAGCAGTGACATGCGAGACCTGTTGGCAAGCCCCGATCCGAAGGCGCAGCTAGCGGTCGACCTGTTCGTGTTTCGGATCGTTCGTGAGCTGGGCGCTCTCGCGGCCGCCATGGGCGGGATTGACGGTCTCGTCTTCACCGCCGGCATCGGCGAGAACGCGCCGGAAATCCGGGCGCGTGTTTGCGACGCGGCACGATGGTTGGGGATTGACCTGAACCCAGGTGCAAATCAAGCTGGCGGTCCGCGCATCACGACCGCTGAAAGCCCCGTTTCCGCCTGGGTCATTCCGACCAATGAGGAGCGCATGGTCGCGCTGCATGCACTCGCGTCCGTCCGCCAACAACGACAAAGGAACGGAAGCCATGATTGAAATCGCAAAATATCCCCTGGCCGGGAAAAAGGGTCTGATCCTCGGCATCGCCAACGAGCATTCAATCGCCTACGGCTGTGCACAGGCTTTTCGCGCGCTTGGCGCGGATTTGGCGATCACCTACCTGAACGAAAAAGCGAAACCTTACAGCGAGCCTCTGGCAAAGGAGCTGGACGCGGCGTTGTTCCTACCCTGTGACGTTAGCGAAGACGGACAGTTGGAGGACGTTTTCGCCGCGGTCGAAAAGACCTGGGGGCGGCTCGATTTCGCGCTTCATTCAATCGCCTATGCGCCGAAGGCGGATTTGCACGGGCGCGTCGTCGACTGCTCGCGTGATGGCTTCGCCTTGGCCATGGATGTTTCCTGCCATTCCTTCATCCGCATGGCGCATCTGGCCGAACCGCTGATGAAGGACGGCGGCACACTGTTCACCATGAGCTATTACGGCGCGGAAAAAGTCGTTGAGCACTATAATATCATGGGTCCGGTGAAGAGCGCGCTTGAGGCGGTGGTGCGTTATATCGCCGTCGAACTCGGCCCCAAGGAAATCCGGGTGCACGCGATCTCTCCCGGCCCAGTCAGGACGCGCGCTGCGTCCGGCATTGATCATTTCGACGCGTTGATGGAGAAGGCCGCCGCACGTGCACCAAGCCATAAACTGGTCGGTATTGAAGATGTCGGGATGGCTACGGCATATCTGGCCACGGACTATGCGAAACTGATCACCGGTGAGACCATATATGTCGATGGCGGGTATCATATCCTCGCCTAGGCAAAGGCATCTCTGCCAAGGGTTGCGTTGGGGGCCGAGGGTAAGCAGGAAAAGAGTGAGTCAGAATGAATTCTAGAGCGATCCTGATAGCCGGCGTGGGGGTCATTGCCCTCGCAATTGGCGGTGGTTTCTTCTGGTGGCAACAGCACCGAACCGAACTGCCTGAAGGGTTCAGCCGCGCCAATGGGCGGATCGAGGCGAAGCGGGTCGACGTCGCGCTGAAATTCGGGGGACGGATCGCCGAGGTTCTGGTCGAAGAAGGGCAGATGGTTGCCGCAGGGGCCGTGGTCGCGCGGATCGACGCCACCGAGCTTGAAGCACAGGTTCGCGCCGCCGAGGCGGCAACCCGGCAGGCGGTTCAGGAACTGGCACAGGCCAAGGCATTGTTCGCCCAACGGGAAGGGGAACTGGCCCTCGCCAAATCCGAACTGAAGCGGACGGAACTGCTTTCCAAACGTGGATTTGCGACGGGTGAAACGCTCGACCGGCGCCGGTCTCAGGAAATCACCGCCGCTGCCGCCCTCAATACCGCCCGCGCGCAAATCGTCTCGGCACAGGCGGCGATCGAAGCATCGGAGGCGCAGACCGCCGCCCTGAAGGCTAATCTCGCCGATTACACCCTGATCGCGCCACGCAGTGGGCGGGTCCAATACCGCCTGGCGGAGCCCGGAGAAATCCTGGCGGCCGGGGGGAAGGTCATTACCTTGCTCGACCTGACGGACGTCTATATGGATGTCTATCTGCCGACCGATGACGCGGGCCGCCTGCGGTTTGGTGCCGAAGCACGGCTTATCCTTGATGCGGCCCCACAATACGTGATTCCGGCAACGGTAAACTTCATCGCGTCTGAGGCACAGTTCACGCCCAAATACGTCGAGACTAAAAGCGAGCGCGAGAAGCTGACGTTTCGCGTGAAGCTGCAGATCCCGGCGGAGGTTCTCAGCAAGTATCAGGATGTCGTGAAAACCGGTGTCCCCGGAACGGCAATTGTCCGGGTTTCGCCGGAGGCCGAATGGCCGAGTACATTGGTCGTGAAGCTCCCTTGATGGCGATGCCTGCCGATCCGGTCGCGGTCCTGAGCGGCGTTACCCATCGCTATGGGGGAATGGTGGCACTTGATGATGTCTCGGTTTCGATCCCCGCGGGTCGGATGGTCGGGTTGATCGGACCGGACGGTGTCGGCAAGTCCACGTTTCTGGGACTAATCGCCGGGGTGCGTCGCCTGCAAACGGGCAGTGTCGAGTCGCTTGGAGGGGCAATGGGTGACTGGCGGCACCGCGACCGGGTCTGCGCGCGCATCGCCTACATGCCACAGGGGCTTGGCCGAAATCTTTACCCGACGCTTTCGGTCTTTGAAAACATCGACTTCTTCGGCCGGCTTTATGGCCAGTCGGAACATGAGCGCCGTACACGCATCGCCGATCTGCTTCAAAGCACGGGACTCGATCCGTTCTCGGACCGCCCCGCTGGCAAGTTATCCGGTGGCATGAAACAGAAACTGTCCCTGTGTTGCGCGCTGATCCACGACCCCGACCTGCTGATCCTTGATGAACCGACAACCGGGGTCGATCCGTTGTCGCGCCAGCAATTCTGGAAACTGATTGACCGCATCCGTGCGCGCCGCCCGGGCATGAGCGTGATAACGGCGACCGCCTATATGTCGGAAGCAGAACGGTTCGAGCATCTCATCGCCATGAACGCCGGCAGGGTTCTTGCCGAAGGAACGCCAGACGCCGTGAGGGCGCAAGCCGGTGCGGATACATTGGAAGCCGCGTTCATCGCGCTTCTGCCGGAAGAAGACCGGCGCGCCCATCAGGCGATCATCCTGCCGCCGTGGACTCCCCAGGACGGCCCGCTCGCCATCGAGGCGCAAGACCTGACCATGCGCTTCGGTAATTTTACGGCTGTCGACAACGTCAGTTTCAGAATTGAACCTGGAGAAATTTTCGGATTTCTCGGATCGAACGGCTGCGGCAAGACCACGACCATGAAGATGCTGACCGGTCTGTTGACGGCGACCGAAGGTGAGGCCCGGCTGTTTGGAAAACCCGTCGGCAGCGACGGCATGACGATGCGGCGGCGTGTTGGGTATATGTCGCAATCGTTTTCGCTCTATTCCGAGCTTTCGGTGCGCCAGAACCTGTTCCTGCATGCGGACCTGTTCCACATCAAAGGCGCGCGCCGCCAGGCCCGGGTCGAGGACCTGATCGATCGGTTCGATTTGCGCGACGTCGCCGATGCGACGCCCGGAAACCTGCCGCTGGGAGTTCGCCAACGCCTGCAACTGGCCGTCGCGGTGCTGCATGAACCCGAAATGTTGATCCTTGACGAGCCGACCTCAGGCGTCGACCCGATCGCGCGCGACGCTTTCTGGAATTTGTTGATTGATCTGTCGCGCAAGGACGGGGTGACGATCTTCATTTCCACCCATTTCATGAACGAAGCGGAACGCTGCGATCGAATTTCGCTGATGCACGCTGGCAAGGTTCTGGCGCAAGGCTCGCCTGACGAACTGCGCGCACAGCGGGGGGCCTCATCGCTTGAGGCGGCGTTCATCGATTTTCTGGAGGATGCCGGCGCGGAAGATGTCTCTGCTGAGCGCAAGCTGACCCTTCCGGCCGTGGCGGCGCCGCACGGCGCGCAATCCAGTTGGATCTCGGCCGCCCGTGTCTGGGCGTTCACGCGGCGCGAGGCAATGGAAATCCTGCGCGACCCAATTCGCTTGGCCTTTGCCCTGGTCGGGCCGATTGTCCTGATGCTGGCGATGGGGTTCGGCATTACCTTCGATGTCGAGAATTTGTCCTATGCTGCCCTGGATCAGGACCAGTCCCGCGAAAGCCGCATGTTCCTCGACGCGATGTCGAGTTCACGCTATTTCGACGAGCGCCCCCCGATTGCCGATTTTGCTGAATTGGACCGCCGTATGAAGACGGGCGACATCTCGCTCGCCGTCGTCATTCCTCCCGAGTATGGCCGCGATCTCCTGGCGGACCGCACGCCGCAAATAGGTGCCTGGCTGGACGGATCGAACACCACGCGGGCCGAAACGGGGCGCGGCTATGTGCAGGGTGTGCTGTATGCGCATCTGGCCGACATGTCGATGCGGGAAACCGCAGTGGCTCCCAGCATCTATCCGGCAACGGTTACCCCACGCTTTCGCTACAATCAGGCCTTCCGTTCGCAATACGCGATCCCCCCCGGCGTGCTGATGATGCTGCTGATCATGATCCCCGCCATGCTGACGGCGCTTGGGGTGGTGCGGGAAAAAGAGATGGGGTCGATCCTCAATCTCTATGCGGCCCCGGCCCGGAAAATCGAATTTCTGCTTGGCAAGCAGCTTCCCTATGTCGGCGTTGCAATGGTCAGTTTCGTCTGTCTTGTCACGCTGATGCTGACGGTGTTCGGTATCGGTGTGCCGGGGAGCGTTCTTGCCCTGGTGTTGGGGGCGCTTCTTTACGCGATGGCGGCCACGGCATTCGGTCTCGTCGTCTCGACCTTCGTTCGCTCGCAGATCGCGGCGATCTTCGCGACGGCGATCATCGTGATGATCCCAACGGTCAATTTTTCCGGGATGATGTATCCGGTTTCCACGTTGGAAGGTGCGGCTGCGATCACGGGAAAGGTTTTTCCGGCGCTTTATTTTCAGCAAATCAGTGCCGGTGTTTTCAACAAGGGGCTCAATTTTACGGTCTTATATCCCAACCACTTGATCCTGGCCGGGTTCTGCGTCCTCTTCCTGGGGATTGCGACGGCATTGCTGCGCAAGCAGGAGGCCTGAAACATGGGGACGGTTTCCAACATCTATCGGCTGGGCGTGAAGGAACTGTTCAGCCTGTTGCGCGACCCGGTCCTGATGGGGCTGATCTTTTATACCTTCACCTTCGCCATCTACACCGTTGCCAATGGCGTGCAGACGGAATTGCATAATGCCTCCATCGCCATCGTCGACGAGGATCGCACGGGCCTGTCAAATCGGATTTCAGGCGCATTCCTGCCTCCTTACTTCAAAGAACCCACGCTGATAGATCTGCATGCGGTTGATGCGGGCATGGATGCGGGCCTGTACACTTTCGTGCTGGATATCCCGCCGGGATTCGAGGCCGATGTCCTGGCCGGACGTCACCCGGTGATCCAACTCAATGTCGATGCAACGGCGATGACGATTGCGGGAAATGGCGCGACCTACATCTCAAGCATCATCAATGCTGAACTCCTGAAATTCGTCAGCCGCGCCAGCGGTGTCGCGGCACTGCCCGTCGATCTGCAGATACGGGCGAAATACAATCCCAATCTGAACTCTTCGTGGTTCATGGCAGTGATGCAGATCATCAACAACCTGACGATCCTAGCGATCGTGCTCAGCGGCGCAGCTGTCATCCGGGAACGCGAACATGGAACCCTGGAACATCTGCTGGTGATGCCGGTGACGTCAGCGGAAATCATGCTGGCCAAGATCTGGGCGAATGGATTGATTATCGTTCTGGCGGCGGTGCTGTCGCTGCAATTTATCGTTCAAGGATTGCTTGGGGTTCCCATTGTCGGATCAATCGTCCTGTTTGCGCTTGGGTCCGCTGTCTATCTTTTCGCGGTCACCGCGATGGGGATCACGCTATCCACTGTCGCGACAACGATGCCCCAGTTCGGGCTGCTGTCCATTCCGGTGTTTGTTGTGATGAACCTGCTGTCGGGTGGGGTAACGCCGCTGGAAAGCATGCCAGTGGCGTTGCAGAACGCGGTGCAAGTATTGCCCTCGACCCATTTCATCAAGTTCGCGCAGGCGGTTTTGTATCGCGGGGCCGGGATCGAGATCGTCTGGCCGGAATTGCTGACGACGGCCGGCATTGGCATGGCGTTCTTTGCCTTCGCTCTGACCCGGTTCAGGGCAACGTTGGCCGCCGCCAGGTAGGATGCTGTGTTAGCTGATTCCAGCGGCCTCTCCAACAAAAGTGTGGGAGGCTAGGGCGCACCCTTGATCGCCGCGCTCGACTCGTGCTTCTGCTTTTGACTTGAAATTTTTGCTGGAATTGGAAATCCTCACCGGCACACGGGCCAAAGGCCAAAGCCTCTTTTTTGAATGTCGCCATGATTCAACTTCACCACACATCGTCAATGTATGAACCGAATTGTCCCTGAACAAAAATAGGGGACATCATTAAAACGGTGACGATGCATGTCTAAGCCATTGAAAAATGGCGGATGGGGTGGGATTCGAACCCACGAAGGACTTTCATCCTTGCTGGTTTTCAAGACCAGCGTGATGGTCGCGCGCATATCCCACCTTATCGGAAGCGCCATTTGTCCCTCGGACCGTATCCTGGCGGTGACGTTCACGCGCGAAGCGGCGACGGAACTCGAGCAGCGCCTGAAGGCGAAGCTCGGGTGGCAGGGGCGCAAGGTCACGGCCGGAACCTTTCATTCGATCTCGGCACGGTTTCTCCGCCGCCATCCGGAAACGGCCGGGCTCAAGGAAGGTTTCTCGATCGCCGAACCGGCGGTCTGTGAAGCCCTGGTCGCCGAGCTGCTGGAAGCGGTGCTGGAAGACGATCTGTTGGTCGTGAGCCCGACGCTCTCCCTGCCCGCCCGCGATTCAAAGGGACGGCTCGACCAGGAACTCGTGCGGCGGATCTCCGCGGCCATCGGAGCCTATAAGGAAATCGGCTTCACGCCGGAGGCTGTCGCGGCTGTCAAGGGGAAGGAAGAAGACAGCCTGGCCACGCGCCTGGCGAAGATGTTCTATGCGGATTATCAGCGCAGGTTGCGCGACGGAAACATGGCGGACTTCGGGGATCTTATGATGTGGCCGGTCCTCGCCATGGAGGAAAACGAAGATCTTCGCCGGTCCTGGGCGTCGCAATGGAGCTACGTGCTGGTCGACGAATATCAGGACGTCAACGAACTCCAGGCCCGTTGGCTCGGCCTCGTCGTCCGGGATCACAACAACATCACCGCCGTCGGCGACGACGACCAGGCCATCTACGGATGGCGGGGCGCCGACGTGAATTACATTCTGCAGTTCGAGCGCAGTTATCCGGGCGCCGGCATCGTCAAACTGGAACGCAATTACCGGTGCTCGCGCCGGATCATCGCCGCCGCCAACGCGGTGATCGCGAACAACGAGATGCGCCGCGGCAAGCTTCTGAAGGCGGCGGCATCGGATGAAGAAGGCCGGAAGATACGAATTGCCTCCGCGGTCGACGGAGAAATGGAGGCGGCCTGGATCGCACGGGAGATCGAGCGTATCGGGGCAGAGACCGAGATCGTTCTTCTATACCGCGCCAATTTCCAGAGCCGTCCGCTCGAGGAAGGCTTGGTCTCCGCGGGGATCGCCTACACGATCGTCGGCGACGACTGTTTCTACGATCGCCTGGAGATCCGTGATGCTCTGGCCTATGTCGAACTCGCGCTTTATGGCCGGGACGAGGCCGAGGGGGAGCGGGCGTTCGATGCCTTCGCCCGCATTCACGACCGCCCGGCCCGGGGCGTCGGCGAGGCATACCTCTCTGTCATCGCCGAGGCCCGTGGAAAGCGATCGTTCTTCGAAGCGGCCGGTCGGGCCGCGAAAGATCTGCCGGCGCCGGCCCGTAAGGGGCTTGCGGTCCTGGACAAGGCTTCGGCGGATTTTCTCGACGGATGCGAGACGGGCGATCTCGGCGCGGCGCTGACGGCGTTCATGGAGGATCTCGGGTATCTGGAGCATTGGGAGCAGTCGCCCGATCCGCTGGCGGCGCGCCGTATCGACAACCTGAAGGAGCTGTTCGCCTGCGCCTCGACATCCGGGTCGCCTCGTCGCCTTCTTGCCCGGGCCGCGCGTGCGCGGGAAGCGGAGACCGAGGACGCGAGCGTTCGCCTGATGACCATTCACGGCGCCAAGGGCCGTGAAGCGGAGACGGTGTTCCTGGTCGGCTGGACAGAGGGCCTGTTTCCTTCCGGCAAGGCGGAACAGGACGGTCAAATCGAAGAAGAGCGCCGTCTCGCCTATGTGGGCCTGACAAGAGCCAAACGCCGCTGTTTGATCACCATGGCGGGTCAGCCGTCCCGCTTCGTGGGCGAGATCCCGGACGCCCTGGTCTGGCACTACGATATTTCCGAGGCGGAGAATCATGCGGCGCCGGAGCCGGCCCACCTGGCGCTCGCGCGCCAGATCGCCGAAGGCAGGGCGGAAACCCTGACGGATGACCAGGAAAGCTGCCGCGAATGGTGCGCCTTCTATACCTGGGAGCATGACCCGGACCGGTGACCGCCGGAGTATCCCGACGACCGATGGCGTAGCCGGCGTCGATCCGGTTTATCGGGCGTGTCTATCCGAGAGCGCGCCATAAACATCTAAACATCGAAACACCGCTTGCCGTGCCGTAGGACCGGGTTAGGCCCGTTCTGCGTTGTTTTAGGGTTGCTATTTCGAAAAAAGTTATTTATAAAAATTTTTATTATTAGATAAATGATGAGGTCGAACAATGCCCGACGGAAATGCACAGGGAAGCAACGTGATCGGCGGCGCCGCCTCGGACCGCCTCAAGGCGCTGGTCGAACGGATCGAGCGGCTGGAAGAAGAGAAGAAGGCCCTCGCCGACGACATCAAGGAGGTCTACTCCGAAGCCAAGTCCGCAGGGTTCGACGTCAAGATCATGCGCCAGCTCATCCGCCTTCGGAAGATGGAGCCCAACGACCGGAACGAGATGGAAGAGGTCCTGTCCATCTACATGCGCGCCCTGGGGATGTCGTGAATGGAGGCGCGGCTGCGGCGTTGCCACGCTCCTGACGTAGCCCCGGGCTACGTGGCGTCGCTTGCGCCTAACAGACGCATCCCCCCTTCCCGCCATCAAGGACGAGGGAAAAGATAAGATGAATCCGGAAGAGAAGCTCGACCTGGTGGAGGACGCCGCGAAACTGGCAGCGCAGATCAAACGGATCGACCGGGCTTTGGAGCTCGTTAACAATCAGGAAGCGCCCAAACTCGATTTGCTGATCCTGGACGGCGACGGCGAGCATGGACCGCCGGAGTCGTTTTTTCTGATCGGATACGGCGATCGGGTCAATGCTGAGAGGTTTCCGCATTTCTCCTGTGTCAGTGAGCTCGCTTTTCGGCGAGTGGTCCGTGATTTTCTGAAAGCGGAGCGCAATCGGCTGCTTGAAGAATTCGAGGAACTCACGCGCCGGGTCGGCGAGGCGGGACGATGACCGAGGTATCCCGTCAGCAGGACATTCTGCGCTGGGCCGTCGATACCTTCGGCGCAGACGCAGGATCACCTGAGGAGCGGGCAGCCCGCTTTTTGGAAGAGGCTGTTGAAGCCGTCCAGTCCTCGGGTCTGTCCAGGAAGATCGCGGAGAATGTCGTGAAGCGCGTGTTCGACCGTCCTGCGGGCAATCAGGCTCAGGAGATCGGCGCGGCCTTGGTGACGCTTGAGGCCCTGGCAGAGAGTCTGGGAATTTCCTGCGCCAAGGCGGCGGATCAGGAGTGGGAACGCGTCCGGAGGATTCCGCCGGCCCGTTTTCGGAGACGCCACGAGCGCAAGGCGTGCGACGGCATCGTCGCCGCTGCGCCGCGGGAGTGAGTTCATGAAGGGTCAAGAAGCAACGATCGAGGGTTTCCCGGCTGTTGGAGGTGTGTGGGATGACGTCTTCCCAGAGGCCCGCCCGCATACCGGCTTCAGCTGCAACCCGGAGGGGCGGATGCGCCCAGTACGCCGCCCCTCCAACCTAAATCCCCGCTCCTTTGGGTCCTTTGGAGCATGCCGGTCCAGGCGCGGTGCGCCGGAAGCCATCCAACGGCTCGCCTCCCTGGGAGCGCCAGCGGCCGGGACCGGAGCTCCCGCCTCGGGAGACGCCGTTCGGGAAACGCAACCCCGTCCGGTGTCTCCCATCTTTCTTTTTGAAACGAATACCGGAGGCGATCATGCCTGAGGCAGCCGGCAATTTGGATGACGGCGTCCGCACGGCCGCCTGGGACGACATCATGGAGATCGCCCGCCGCAACGGTCTGATCCTGGCCGGCTACGGCGGCACCGTGACGCTTATGCACCCTGAGACGCAACGAGCGGAAGGGCTGCGCTGCAAATGCCTTCATATGGCGGGCCTGAGTCCGCACCCGGGCAAATCCGGCGCCCCGGACGCGCGCTGCGCCTGTCTGCGCAACGGCGACGGCCCCTGCCCCATGGACGGCGACGAAGGAGCGGCAGCCGAATGACCCCCGAAGTCGAAAAAACGACCACGGGCGCCGGGAGCGAGATCAGCCCCGCCGCGCTTGCGAAGCGCAAGAAGCGTCTCGACCGCGGCATCCGTGACGAGGCGGCGGCGAAAGGCTGGTCCGAGGCCTTATGGCGGCGCACCTGGAAGCCGAACTCCTATCAACTGGTGCGCCCGCTTCTGGCGGTCCTGGACCGGGCCGGCGGCACGGCGCGTCCTCGCGAGGTCTATGACGATGTCGCCGACCTGGTCGGACTGGCGCCGGAACTGCGGGAGGCCGAAGATCTGTTCGCCAACGGCCGGACGGGCAATCTGTGGGAACGCCAGGTCCGCTTCGCCCGTGAGGAAGCGAAACGGCAAGGCCTGGTGGAGAGCCCCCAGCGGGGGCTTTGGGCCCTCACCGAGAAGGCCGGTGACGAGCTCAAGCGCATTCGTCCGGAGAAAGTCGTCGTGTTGTTCACGACCGCCGGCGGCACCGCCTGGTGGGCCCAGGCGGAAGCGGCCGCCCGGGCCATCGATCCCGGCAGCGTCGATCTTCTGTTCACGTCGCCGCCCTATCCGTTGATCGAAGACAAGCGCAAGTACGGCACCATGCCCGTGGCCGACTGGCTCGAATGGATGACCGGCCTCGCCGCCGTCTGGCGGGGTGTCCTGGCGCCCAAAGGCTCGGTGATGATCAATCTGGGGCCGGTCGGGATCTCCGGCAGGCCCGGACAGTCGCCTTATATCGAACGGTTCACCCTGGCGCTGGTCGATCAGCTGGGCTACCAGCTCGTCGACCGCCTTTACTGGCACAATCCGACGCGCATGCCTCCCATGGAATGGGTCGCCAAGCGCCGCCTGCGCGTGCGGCCTTCCGTGGAGCCGGTGCTCTGGTTCTCCCTCGCGGATCAACCCAAGGCGGACAACCGGCGCGTCCTCGAGCCGTACAAGGAACGGGACCGCTGGCTGGGGAACGAAAAGGACCGCCGCCGGCCGTCCGGCTTCGACGTCTCGGAGAAGTCCTTCGCCCGCGACAACGGCGGCCGTATTCCCGGAAGCCTGATCGTCGCCGCGAACGCGGCCTCACGAGACAATTACCGCAAGGCCTGCAGGTCGAACGGGTTGCCCATGCACCCGGCCGTCATGCCGTCGGCCGTCGCGGACTTCGCCATCCGGCTGACCACGGAGCCAGGAGATCTGATCTACGACCCGTTCCTGGGCTCCGGAACAACGGGCGCCGTCGCGGAAGCCTTGGATCGCCGGTGGATCGGCTCCGAGCATTCCCTGACCTTTCTGGAAGGCGCCAGACATCGATTTGAAGAAGGAGTGGCGGCGGCATGAGCGACGCGGCGGTAAACCTTGCGGCGAGGCTTCGTTGGCTCGCCGATCACGACGACGTGGACCGTCTGCCGTTCGATGTGCGGGACGAAGTATACGCCGTCCTGCCGCAAGCGGCAGACGTGATCGAGCACCAGGCAGAATCCCTCCGCGACGCCGGCGGCGCGCCGGACCTGGAAATGAGCGGGTTCCGGCACTCCATCACGGATGACGCCTATCGTCGCGCCGGCTCCAAGATGAGCATTCAGTCGACCTTCGAGCCGACCAGAAGTGCCTATCAGGCCCTGGAGGCGGCGACGGCGCCGCTGGCCGCATTTGCGCCCAGCAAGGCGCGACTGTTCCAGGGTGAGTACGCGATAACATTGACCCCCGACGCGGCAAAGGCGGTCCGCAAGTTGGCCCGTGTGATCAATGCGGCCCTGCAGGAAGCCTACAACCACGGCATCGAGGACGGCAGCAGCCTGCTGCGTCGCATGGCCAATGGCGAGATCACGGCCGACGTGCTGAACGCCAAGGTGTCCGAAGGAAAGGACAAATTGGTCGAATACCACGGCGATCTCATGGACGAGGAGGACGTGGAATGACGGGCAAAGGCCAACTCGGGTCGTCCCGGGACATGACCCTCGACGAAATCGTCTCCCGCCTTCCGCCGGCGCATCGCGCCAGGGAGGAATTGACGGCGCTGCGCGGCCGTGTCGAGACCCTGGAGACAGTGGACGGGGCCGCAAGGAACTATCTCCACTGGTACGACAACCCCGCGCCCGACCCCAACGATGCCGACGATGAGGCTGGAGAGCCGTTGCGCCAGGTCCTGCGGACGGCCATGGACCCTCGCACACTGGCGGATTTCGAGAGCGAAGACTTTCTCGACCCGATCGAACCGACGGTGCCGATGTGCCTTTCGCGCATTCGCCACCTGGAAGGCGCACTGGCCGGCGCGAACGTGATCTTGGCGGAGAAAGACGCGGAAATCGCCTCTCTCCGGGCGCAACTGGCGGCACGATCATGAACCGCGCCGTCGAGACGAACCCGGTTTTGCCGGTCGTGCACCTCTCGCCCGAGCTTGCGGACAGGGTGGTGTCCGGCGCCCTGGACGGCGTTTCCTTCGATCCCGCCTGTTTCGGGCCAAAGCCGCTCTCGATTCTTCGGTGCCGCCCCTTGCCCCAGTCCGTCGTGATCTATGCGACAGGCCTGGGCGAATGTCCGGGCATGGCCATGGTGGAGGACTTCAGCGCCGATGGCGCGGGGCGCGTTACCAGCTACAGGTTCCGGGACGGCCGGAGATTTGCCGAGCCGTACCGGCTGACCATGCGCGGACCGGGCCGCAGATCCTCCGCGCCCGTCCAGGTCGCATCGCAAGCGATCAGGACCTGGACGGACCTCGTCGGCTTCATCGATGCCGGATCGGAGCGCGTGGCATGACCGAAGGAACGCCGAAACAGTTGATCGGCAATCCGATCCCTCCGCAGATCTGTCCGATCGACGGTTGCCGGGACGTTCTGGAGCCTGGCGCGCCGTTCTGTGGGCGGCATTGGGCCATGGTGCCCGCCGACACCAAGGGACGGATCGCCCTCGCTCAGAAGCTCTACCGCCCTTACAGAAATCTGCTGGGTGTGCGCAAGGCCGGCGGCGAGGCGATTGCCGAGTACACGGCCGCGGCCAAGGCCGCGATCGAGACCGAGGAGAAGGCCGCGAGAGAACAATCCTTTCGGCCGGGGGAGAATGAAACCGATGTCTGATACGTGTCAGCTGACCAAACGTCTCCGACGCGCCATCGAGACGTTGAAGTCGCATGGCGTCGTCTCGCGCCGCGGCCCGCAGAAGAGTCTGCTCGACTGGGTGGAGCGGACGACCGGCGTCCGGCCGTCATCGTCGTCCTTGAACGACCAGGCCAACGGCCGCGGCAAGATCAACCCCTGGCTTCTGTTGACGGTCGAGGCATTGGCGGAGAAGGCGGAGATGTCGGCTCGTCTGCATAAGGCGGTCGACACCGCCCTTCACGACCGGTTCGACAAGGGAGGCGCCTCTTCTTCTCCCGACCGTGTCCCCGAACATGTGGAAGGCCTGGTCACGCGGTTCGCGGCGATCGCGGCCGGCGCTCACAGCGCTTCGGCTGTGGCCAGGTTGGAACGGATGCTCGATATCGCGGGCGATGAAGTCGTGCAGCCGGCGGCGGAAGGCAAGAAGCAATGAGCGCGAACGAGATGCCGCGTCCAGGCCCGGACCTGGACGGACGTGCGGTGGCCGATCCATCGGGTTCGCCTGATGGACGGCAGTCACTCCGGAATATCCTTCACCCCAAAGGTGAGGGTTGGGACCGTCGGAGGGGGCCCGCGTCCGGCTCCACTTCCGACACCGCTTCAGGGGCGGATGCGCCGCAGGTGGAAGCACTGAAACGGTGCCGCCGGGATCTGGTCGCTTCCGTTCTGACGGCCATGGTTCCGGCCGTCGCGGCCGGGGCTGTTTGGCACTGGGTTCTTCAGCCGGTGCTGATTTCGGCGGGAGGGCTCCTCCTCCTGACCCTCTGCATTTTCGGAAAGCACATACGGAAGGCGAGACCATGACATTGAAAACCATCCCCCTCGCGATCGCCTATGACTTCGATGGGACGCTTGCGCCGGGCTATATGCAGGATCACCGGTTCATTCCGGACCTGGGTATGCCGCGCAACGAATTCTGGGCCGAGGTCAACCGGATCAAGGCGCGGGACAACGCCGATCCTGTCTTGGCCTACATGGGCCATATGCTGCACATGGCGGCGTCGGCCGGGGTCGACGTTCGCAGGAGCGATCTTCGGGCCTGGGGCGCGGATCTGCCGTTGTTCTCCGGTCTGCCCGAGTGGTTTTTCAGGATCACGGCCTTCGCCGCGGATCGAGGGGTCGATGTCCGTCATTACGTCATTTCATCGGGCAATACGGAGATTATCGAAGGAACCGGCCTCGCCGACGCCGTCGACGACGTCTTCGCGAGCGCCTTCAAATACGACGAAAACGGCCGCGCCGTCTGGCCGTCGAGGGCTGTGAGTTACACGAACAAGACGCAGTTCCTGTTTCGCATCAACAAGGGATGCCACGCCGCGCATGACGAGGTGGAGATCAACCGTTTCGTCCCCGAGAACGAACGTCCCGTCCCCTTTGAAAACATGGCGTTCATCGGCGACGGCGATACGGACGTGCCCTGCATGTCCATGTTGAACCGGATGGGCGGTGTATCGATCGCTGTCTACGACAAGGCCAAGGGAGATGCCGTCGCCCGCCGCCTGGTGCGGGACGGCCGGGCGCAGGCGGCGGTCCCGGCGGACTATGAGGCGGGGTCACTGCTCGAGCGAGAGATTCACAACCTGGTCGAGCGGGTCAGAACCCGCCGCGCCGCCTGAGCCCCCAGTGCCCGGCGCGCATCAGCACGCCGTCTTGGCAATGGGAGGCCCCTGCCGAAGGCAGGAGCCACGCCCGGTGAACACCGGGAGCCGATCGGAAGAGGAAGGGAAGATGCAAAGATTTGCGACGATCCACACCACGACGACCTACCGCATCAACACCGGCGACCTGGACGATCGGTCGGTCGAGGCGCTCGTCCGCGCCATCGGACATGACGGCCTCGACGAGCGCGTCGAGCCGGTGTCGGACGAAGACATCGACGTCATCGTCTACCGAAGGAAGGTTGACTGATGGACCTGAAACCCGCCCGCCGCGCGCCCCGCCTCCCTCATCGCAACGGATCCGATCTCGGCCGCCAGGTCATGCTGCTCGTGGACGCGGCCTTCGTCCTCGGCCTGGGATGCGGCGTCCTGCTTACGATCGTGATCGACCTGGGGCTACGGGACGGCCTGCTCGTCAACTGGCTTTTCGGATCATAGGAAACAGAGAAGGGAAAGATCGATGGCGTATGTCGATGAAAAAGCCTGCCGGCAGATGGGGGTCGATCCGGTAAAGCTCCTGTCAATTGCCCGCCGTTTGGAGCGGGCCGGCAGGGAAGCGGCGGAAATGGGCGTTACGGTGTTTGGCCATAGCGGCACAGGCATGCTGGTCGTTCCTGCTCCGACGCAGCTTCAAGACATCCACGCGCACTTGGTCGATCTCGGCACCATGCAGGGTGACAACTGGGACGGCGGCGACCCCGATTACGTGTCGCTTCCGGATAGCGATTAATACGGAAAGAAAGGGAAGATCGATGGCAGGCAGTGTGAACAAGGTCATTCTCGTGGGCAACCTGGGCCGGGATCCGGAAGTCCGGTTTTCCCAGGCCGGACAGAAGATCGTCAATATGTCGGTGGCCACGTCCGAGAACTGGAAGGATCGCCAGTCCGGAGAGCGCCGCGAAAAAACCGAATGGCACCGCGTGGTGGTGTTCGATGAGCGCCTGGCCGACATCTGCGAGCAGTACCTGAAGAAGGGCGCCAGGGTCTATCTGGAGGGCACGCTTCAGACCCGCAAATGGACGGGGCAGGACGGCGTCGAGAAGTACACGACGGAAGTCGTGCTACCGCGCTTCAACGGCGTGATGACCATGCTCGACAGCCGGAGCGGAGACGGTGGCGGTCGAGACCAGGGCGGCGGATGGGATCAGTCGAATGCCGAACGCGGCGGCGATGCGCCTGGTAACGCCGGCCAGGGCAATGCCGGGCAAAGCGGCGGACCGGGCCATGCGGATCTCGACGACGAGATTCCGTTCTAGGGCGGTCGCGATCGAAGCGCTGGAAAGAAGGAGATGTCGAATGCGGGATAATGTGCAATGCCCGGACCCCGACCATGACGATTACCCGCACTACGGGGTCGCGCCTCACGAATGTTATTACAAGAAAGGCCCGCAGGCCCTGCCCGGCCAATCGACGCTCAAACCGCGCGAGGAATGGCCGGACAACTTCGTCCTTGAGGTGGATCCGGGTGAGGACGGGGAAGCCGTGGCGTATCCGGATGCCTGCGGCGTCTTCTTTTGCCCGACCTGCCGAAAAGGGCAGGACGCGTTTCAGGCGAGGATGGACGCCCGGGCGCGGAGCGAGGAAACGGACCGTGCCTGAGCGCATCCAACGTCAACGCACCAAGGGGTGGCGCATGCCGCCCGGCGCCGTCTATGTCGGCCGCGGGACGCGATGGGGCAACCCCTGCAAGATCGGCACGTTCAAGGACTACGATGCCGCGGCTGCCGTGCGGGATTTTCGGAAGTGGCTCAATCGCGACCTTACGGTCAGGTCCTTCGAGAACGTCTACGGCAAACCGCCAAGCAAAGCGGAAATCCGGGCGGAATTGGCCGGGAAAGACCTGGCTTGCTGGTGTCCTCCTGGTCAGCCCTGCCATGCCGATGTGTTGTTGGAAATCGCCAACGTCGAGCGAGGGGCAGAATGAAGGCGCTATCGATCCGCCAGCCGTGGGCTTGGGCCATCGTCGCCGGATACAAGCCGGTCGAGAACCGAAGCCGACGGACCACATTCCGCGGACCGCTCCTGGTCCATGCGGGCAAGCGGGAAATTCCCGAGGACATCAACTTCGTCGTTCGCGTTATCGCTGAACAGACCGGCCGTTCGGAAGGTGACATCTTCCGTGAATACAGCGATCACCTGATGGCGGGCGCCTTGGGGGCGATCGTCGGTGTCGCGACGATCACCGACTGCGTGCAGGACATGGACAGCGATTGGTTCTTCGGCCCCTACGGCTTCGTCCTGACCGACGCCAGGGCGATTTCTCCCATGCCATGCACGGGCGCCCTGGGCTTCTTCGAAGTGCCGGCGGACCTGTCCGACGCGATCCTGTTCCCTGCCGATATTGGAGGAGCGAGCACGAAATGAGACCGCTTCGACGTATCGGCATGACGGGAGTGGTCCTGGCGTGCTTTTTCTTCTCCCCTCCCCGGGCCCAGGCCGGTGACTGCATCGAGTCCCTGCTTGCGGCGGAGGTGTCCCTCAGCATTCCCCGTGGCCTTCTGGTTGCCGCGGCACTGGCGCGGCGGTTCGGGGCGGCGGAACCGGATGGCGGGCTTTCTCCCTGGACCGTCACGGTCCGTAAGGGAGATCGGATCCGTATTCGCGTCCACGACGACGAAAACGCCGCCCTGGAGGACCTGAAGGCCCGCAGAGCCGGTCGGGCGCCGGAACTGCGTCTCGGCTGCGTCATGCTGCTCTGGCGCGCCCACAGGGGCTATTTTCAGGGGCCAGGCGGGTTTTTGGACGTGGACCGGAGCGTGCTCTACTTCGCGCGGTATATCGCGCGCCTGAAACTGAGACTGGGCAGCTGGACGAAAGCCGTCGGTCACAGCTGGTCGGAGCATGGCTGGAAGCAGCGGATCCACGCTTGCGAAACCGCCCATCAGTATGCGCGGTTGTTGGGCCACTCTTCCCCCAAATGCGCGTTGAGGTGAGCCATGGCGCCTTCACGTCGTTGCAGCACTCCTGAGGTAGCCCCGGGGCTACCTGGCGTCGCTTGCGCCTAGTGCCGGCATCCATGGCGCCGCCTCAAAAGGATAGAGGAACTGACACGATGACCGGATTTTGTGAACTGGACCGCAGCGGATTGGGCACGAAATGCCTTCGCTGCGGTAGTTGGTCGCGCGAAGGCGATCCGTCCTGCCCGCCTTACGTGACACGAAGCGAGCCCGATAACGCCCGCCTGCCGCACCTGAGAACAAAAGAACAAAACAATGCGGCGTATGAGGAATGGTGGGCGGAGCGGGAGAAAGAGAACGAGCGCAATCTTGCGCAGGCTGAAGTGGTTCAGAGGAAGAGAGGGGCTGCGCAATGACGGTCAAAGTTAGGTTCAGGGTGGAACACGACGACTTGGTGGAAGAAGGGCTTATGGAGGAGGACGGCATCGGTTCGCCACTGCAGGATTGGGACAACAGGGACAGGGTCTACGAGATGCCGCTGGTCCCGCGCATCGGGGACAGCCTGGCCATCGAAGGGGTGATCGATGGCTGCGAAGAGCCTGACTTGGATTTCATCGTCACGAATGTTCATCACCACATTTATGACGGTGTCTACAGCTTTACGTCCGTCGGCGTGAAGAAGTACCGCGCCGGCGGCCAGCACGAGGGAGAGTGACATGCAGGAACGACCGAAACAGCCGACGCAGGAGATGAAGATGATCGCAGCGGGCCGTGTCGTCGACGCGCTCGTCAAGAACGGCCTGTTGGAGGCGGCCGAGCGTCCCGGCGCTGCGCAGGACCTGGCCGACGCCGGCGGCATGTGGCGGGACGGCTATGAGATCGCCAAGGATCTGGACGATCAGTACTGCTGGGACTGCTCGATGGAAATGCTCGAGTACCTCGACAGCTACGGCTATGAGCTGCATCGCCTGGTCGAGCAGGCGCAGAAGGCCTGGGCCGAGGAAAACAACGTCCAGCCGCCCCTGGAGATTGGAACGCGGGTGACCGTGAAGGGCGAATCAGGGGTCGTCACCGGGATCAATGAGCACGGCGCCGCGCAATTCCTGGTCGCCATCGATGGCGAGGAGAAGAAGCACGGTGGAACCTGCCGCCGGATCGTCAACTTCGAAGATGCGCAACCCGCACAGATCTAGCGGGCGGGCATCTTCCGAGACTCGCCTAACGCGAGTCTAAAAAATTTATTCTCAAAAAAATGAATATGTGACATTCATCACATTACGGTCCCTGACGGACCGTTAAAGAGACCGCGGCCATTCCATTGTCCCTGGTCAACGGTCGTTATCGTGTCGGTGATCATTCACTCCCCGATCTCCCCACACGACGAACCATGCGGCCGCACAAGCAAGGGCGCCGCCGGCTTCTCCGGCAGCCTCTCCCCATCGCACCCTCCTCCGCCGAGGATCGGCGGCGCTACTTGCTTTCTTTCTTTCGCCAGGCCGTGGCCGAGGTTTCGGGGGCGAGGATCGCTTCCGGCCCGTCTTCGGGATAACGGCTGTCCGAGATCAGTTCGGCTGAGACCCGGGCTGTCTGGCGCCAAGGGTTCTGCGCCTTGGATTTCTGCTTGGGGATCAGTTTGGTCGCTTTGCCGAAGGCAAGCGTTGCCATGTGGCGGGCGCGGCGCGGCCCCATGGCCCGGACGATGACCGGTTCGTCATAGGCGCTTGCCGCCCAGTCGGGATGGCTCGTGTCGATGGGGGTCAGTAACCACAATCGGTTGGATAGAATGACGCCGTTTTCGATGAAGGTAACGCCGGCGGCGCGGAACCACGCCTTGAGGCGGGCGTCGTTGATCTCGCTGATGCCGCCGCCCGTTTCCAGGCGGTTGACCGTATCGCGTTGAATGCCGTCAACCTGGTCGGCGAAGTCGAGCACGTTGAAACCCAGAGCGTGCCGCGCCATGAGGCATTGTTCCGGGGTCAGCCACCCGCCGTGGAGCATCGTTGGGATCTTCTTCGACATGATGCGGATGTTAGCCGCATTTTTTCATTGACGCAACAGAATTGCCCGCCTATGGTCAGGTCAAGAGATGCGGATAATAGCCGCACCATAGCAGAACAGGAGTAGGGCACGATGAGGATCACCGTTTTCCATATGCCGAAGTCGAAGAAAGGTCCCTTTCATCTCGTCTATGCCGTCGGCGCCTGGCGCGAAAGCAGCGTGAAAAACCGTGGTTGGGCCAAGGCGCCCATCGTCTATCAGCGAGAAGCCACCGAGGCGGAGGTCCTGCAGCAAGCGAACGAGAACAGGAACATCTGCTACCGCTACAGAACCTGGGCTGACCTGGCCGAGGACGAAGCACGATACGGCGTCGATGCCGCGTCCCTGGTCCGCCCGTCGCTCCGCGACCATTACGGCGTGACGAGCGCGGCGCAGGAAGGAAGCGACGGCCAGGAAGAGACCGAAGACCTTGAACCGCAGACCGCGCTGGCGGCCGCCGAAGGCGCGTGGACCCGGTCCGCCTACCTGCGCGTTGTGCGGGAAGACGAGCGCGCGCGGGGCGAGACCGGCTACGTCGCGACCTTCCGTCCGGACCTCATCAAGCACGATCTGCGCGGCAACACCTTTTGTCTCGGCGATATCGGAAGCTGGTACGTGATCGAAGGCGGCACCGATCCGCTCAGCCCTGACTACAAAGGGGATAAAGCGAAAGCGAACCGGGCCGGTGCCGCCTATCTGGCCCTATGGGGAGTGCCGGTATACCGCACGAACCTCCCTGCCCTTGTTCCCATTGGGTAAGATCGGCCAGGTGGATACGGAGCTCGACATGGAAACCAACAACAACACGCCCCGGGTTTTCTTCATGGAAGAAGCGGAAGGAATGCCGCCGCGCGAAACGCCCGTCGACGAGACGGCTCTTCCGGAGGTGTTGCCGCATTACTTTATCGATGCCCTGGAGCGGCTGGAAAAGGAAGGGCCCGTCGGGGCGCAGTTCGCCCGGGCGATCGCCGAAGCGGCCTTCCACTACTGTCCGGCGCCGGCCGAGACGACGAACGTGGCCTGGATACGCAACCTCGCGGAGGTCGGCGACCCGATCCTGAAGCAGGTCGCCGCGATCGAAGCTCAGGTGCGGGATATCCGGGAGACACGCCAGGCGCTCCCCGCGCGTGAGGCCAGGATCGAGCGGGACGTTCAGGCTCTGGAACGGAAGGTTCTGGACCTCTGGAGCGACGAAGAGATCACCTCGGTCGGCGGCCCCCCGTTGCTTCGGGCCTGGCATGAAGTCCCGCAGGGATGAAGATGCCGGAGAAGCCCGTCGATACAACGAGTTCCACAGCAGCAACATTCGAGAAAGGAAACCCCGATGCCTAATAACCAAATGATCCATCATTTTCTCAGCGATCATATTCACGAACGCTTGCTTGTCGCTGAGGAGCGATGGGCCTGCCGCACGATGATCGCGGGCGGAGAGAACGAAAACCTGTCCGAAGGCGAAGAGCCCGTGGAGGATAAAGGGAATCCACAGGTCTCGCTTTTTCTCGAAGGAGGCGCCGTCATCTCCGGCGTTGTCGATCAGGTGTACAAAGACTTCGTCGATATCATCGAGGGCGAGGATGTCGACCCGTCGGCAAGTGGCGACATCAGCGTCCTGTCGCTGGCGGCGTCAACGGTTGTCGGGGTCCGGATCAGTATGAACACTGAGACGGTTTATTAAGGCGGACCGGATCGGGAGCCGTTGGAGAGGAAATTATGGACAGCTTTTCCTATGATCTGGTCGCCGGCCTGGTATCGGGCTTGGCTGCAGCCTTCCTGTTCGACCGGCGCGCCGCCTTCGCGGCCGGCGTCAAACGCGGCTGGCGCGCCCTCCCCGCCCCCTTGTGGCTCTATCTCCTGTGGTCTGGCGCGGCCGTCTCCGGGATCATCCTGCCCCACCCCGTGGGCACCGGCCTCGTGGTTTTCGCCGGCGTTGCCATGGTCTTGACGAACATCTGGGAGAGCCGGGACCGCGCACGGCGGTCGTCGTTGACGTCGCCGGATGAGGACAGCGAGGTCAATCTCTTCCGGGCCGAATTGCGCCGCGCCATGTATGGCTACCGCGAGGCCCCCGCGTCGGACGTGCTTCACATGCTCGCCCTGCGCGGCATGCTCGAGCTGGCCATCCAGCCCCGTAACGAGGACGACAACGCGCCGGACGAGGCCCGGGAGCGGGCCGCCTTCATTGCCGAAATTCTGGAGGACCTGGGCCTTGAGCGGCCCGGCCCTGAGGAAATGACGCTGCATACGTGGTTTGCGTTCATCCGGGACCTTGCCGAAGGGAGGGCTGTATGACTCCCCGCGCGCGGAACAGGTTCGCCCTGCTGCCGATCACGGCTGCCCAGGCCAACCTGGGTATCGCGCGGTTCCACCGCCATGCCGGACCGGTCACCGGCGCCAAGATGGCCTATGCGGCCTGGGACAGGGATCGCTGCGGTTTCGCCGGCTGCATCGTGCTCGGCCGCCCCGTCTCGCGGATCCTCGATGACGGCGTGACGCTCGAGGTCAACCGGCTGGCCGTCGATCCGGAGGATACGCCCAATCTCTGTTCCCAGATGATGGGTACGGCCGCACGGGTCGTTTTCAAGCACCGGCTCGCATGTCAGCTGGTGACATACACGATCGCCCACGGATCGGAGACCGGCGCCAGTCTGCGCGCCGCCGGCTGGACGCTCGATGTGGACGAACCGTTGCGTCCACGGCGCTGGAATACCCGCCCGGGTCGCGAAGCATCGGCCGTCACCCCTGCCCCGCGCCTGCGCTGGCGCAAGATCGCCCCCTGGGTGCTCAAGCGAAACGCGACTTGGAGTGTAAACGAGCGCGACTGCGCGACCGGGCCGGTCAGGCCCGAAAGCCAAGGGTGCGGAGGCGCCCGCCCGGCGATTGAGGGAACAGAAAAATCTCATCCGGCACTTGCCATGGGTTCTTCCGCTGCGATATCGGGCGCCAGGCGAGATTCCAACCCGTTCCTGCGCTACCCCGTGAAACCGGCATTGCGGACCCATCTGATCGATCTCTGGGATCAGGGATGGCGGTCGGTTCGGGGCCTTGCGGCGTAACGGACATTCCATAGATATCGATAAATATCGATATCTATCGATAGGTTTCACCTACCGGAATTTGAACTCGACCGGCGGCAGGCCGCAGGCCTTCCACAAGGCGGCGGCGAATGCGTTGCATATTGCGTCGGGCTTCGGCTCCGTCGACCGGTCCCATGACGCTTCGAAGAGGAACCGTTCCTTCAGGTGTCGTCCGTTGTGTCCCCGCGCCGTCGTGTGGATCGGCGCGCCGGCGACCCCGTGAAGGACGATCTGCACGGTATAGGGGCCGGGAAGGTGAAGCAGGTCCTGCATCGCCCGGCCGTAAGACGTCAGCATCCCGTGCAAACGCTCGACGATAACGGCGGGGATGTTCGCGGCCGCATCGCCATGGGGGCCGACCAGATCCGTATCGACGCCCCATATTTCCCCCGTTTCGAACACCTTCGTGAAGCTGCCCGTCATTTGCCCGCTCTCGCCTTCGACGCGCCACCAGAGATAGCCGTCGGCGACCCGTTCGTCCGAGCCCGCCCGCCACCGGCCGAGTGGGCATAGACCGTTCCCGATCGCGCCCTTGATGTCGAACGGCGTGAAGGCGCCTTCCGATGCCGGGAGGAGCCTCAGGTGAACCTGCGGCCCGCCGGCGAACCGAAGTTCATCCGCATTCGGGACCCAATGGTGATCCCGAAGGTCGGCCAGCAATTCGCCCTCTGGAACCGGCGGCCGAGGCCCTTGTGCGGCGTGTTCCTCGGCGCTTGGAGCGCCTCCGGTCCCCGTGTGCCCGGGGCTCCCGCCGCCGCCCCCAGGCGGGATCGTCGATCCCGGGGCGGTCGCCGCCATGGCTTCGCGGATCTCGGCCGCCGTCATGGGTGTGGTTTCCCCTGCCCGGCGGATGTGGTAGCGGTGGTCTTTCGAGTTCTGATGGGGCCTGTCCGGGCTCTGAAAGGCCGTGACGGCGAGGATCTGGCCGCCGCCGTGGTCGAAGGCCTCGAAATGCCAACACCCCTCCTTGTAGCCCTCTGTCGTCGCTCTGAGAGCGCCGCTGACGGCGAGCCGGTATGCGTCCGCGTCCTTGAAGGCGCCCCCCTTCCCCGCCGGCCAGGTCACGGGCGTGACGTTGGCGCGATCGAACCGTTTGGCGGGGCCTTCATCGACGCCGATCAACACGAGGTATTCCGGCTCCACGCCGTTCATGCCACCCTGGATTTCCTTGACCAGGTCGTCGACCGTCGGCGGCTCGCGCTTCAGGTCGAAAGAGCGATTCTCGATGCGGCCGTCGAGACGGGCGAAGATGTCGGAGAGAGAGGGCATGGGCTGTCTAGCCGTCGCGGGATTGATCGTTCGCGTGCGAGGCGATTGAAGCCTCATGGGCGTCCCAGGAGGCCGAACAAAATTCGCGGAGACAGCTTGTCCCGGCGGCGGCGCGTATGAAATTGTCGGCAGCGGCGAGGGCCATCCAAAATCGCCGGGAAGTCGTCCGGATCAAACCGGTCATGGTTTCTGATCTCCTCCGTCTCTATCGCAGATGTCCGGCGGGTGTGGTGAGCAGTGCCACATCACCTCGAATTGTTCGCCGAATTCCGTCCCGGCGTGGTGTCGAATGACGAAGGAGGTGTAGACGATGATGTCTTTGACGACATTAGGCGCCGCCCCCTTCTGCCTGCCGGCGCTAATCTCCTCACCGCCGCGTGCCCCCGCCCTGAAGTCGTTGGCGCCCCCGGTTCCGGTGAACGTGCATAGCGCGGGAATGCGCATGTCTTTCATGACCGATCCGCCCGGTACGATATGTGCCGGGCCGGACTTGACCGTGTCGAAATATTGGCAATCCTCGAGCGAGGGTCGGCTGAGATCGGCAATCACCTTGTCGAAAGCGTTTCGGCCCTCATCCCAGAAGAGGACGAAGGCGGCAACCAGTGCCGTGAGGGCGCCCAACAGAACGGTCAACCATTTGATCGTCGCGATGATGTCTCTGCTCATGCTTCATTCCGTATCGAACGTTGGTCCCAGGCGGGGAGCCCGGCAGAACCAAAGTCGGGCAAGGCGCCAATCAATTTTAATTTCTAATGGAATTATAATTGAATTTTAATTCCGCCGGCGGCGCGTGCGAATTTGTCGACGAGGCGGGACCAGGGCGGGTTGGCGTATGATTCCGCCCTACCCCGCCCGGTCGCCGTATGGGCTATTCTCGGCCCTCCCCTTCCCGTTCGACCGCCTGTCTGGCTTCCCGTTTGGTCATCCCGAAGTCATTGACCAGGGTGTCGACGATCGCGTCACGGATTGGGCCTTCGATGATCTCATTGAGATAGCTGTTCATCGAACGAATGCGCCCCTCCTGTTCAAGGAAGTCGAGCATGCGCTTGGTCGGTTCGCGCATCCGAAGGTTGAAGGGTTCGCGCCGGTTGGGCCGCACGCCCGCTTCGTGCCAAGGCAGATCGGGCGCCGGTTCGGCCTTGACGGTCGATGGGGAAGGTTCGACCGGACGGGGCGCGCTGGGCGTGCCCGGGGCGTCCCGGGTGAACCCTGAGCTTTCCGTTGCCGCCGCGACCGCGGCCATGTCGGGTTTAGCGCCCGGAGCCTTTGGCTTTACGTTCGCGAGATCCTTGTCGACGGGAGGAGACGCCGGCGGCTGTGCGGCCGGAGGGGCCGGAAGTTCGTCGTCTTCGTCCAGGTCGAGGGAGGCCGGTTTTCTGCTCATGTCCCCTCCCCTACGCCGCTTCTGCGTTGCGGCCGAGCAGATCGGTCACGGATTTGGAGAAAGCGACAGCGTTCTCCTTTGCGCCAGGCAGGTTCGGGGCATCGGCGTCTTCGAGATCGAAAACCGTGCCGCCGTACATGAACATGGCCCTGTAGGCCTCGAGCTCCGTGACGGGGACCGGAAGCACGGGAAGATCGGCGTCTTCGAATTGCTTCCGGATATGTTTGAGGCCGCGCGGCTGGATGACCGACATGCGGGTGAAGAAAAAGGAATAAGGGACCGTACGTTGGAGCGCCTTTTCCTGGTTCAGCACCAGCTTGCGGGCCTTGACGGCCTCGTTGGCGTCCAGCTGCGAGCCTTGTGTCGGGATGAGGACAAGGTCGGCGCGGGACATGGCCCAACCGACGGTCTGGCTCGCCGTGCCTTCAAGGTCGACCAGAACATAGGCCGTCTTGTCGGCCGCATCGTCGATGGCGTCGATGATCTGGTCCGGCTCGGTGCAGCTGATAACGGTGATGCCCGGTGTCTCCCCGGACAATGCGGCCCATCCGTTCTTGGCCTTGGCGAAAGGTTGGTTCGGGTCGGCGTCGACGATGGAGACGTCGGCGCCGCGCTCACGAAGAGCCGAGGCGAGGACGAGGGTGGACGTGCTTTTCCCGACGCCCCCTTTGGGGCTGGCGAACGCGATGATCATGATAGTCGCTCCTGTATTCGTTGGGCGCCCGTCCCGGTGCCATACGATATCGGACCATATCATACGATATGGCATGACGCCAGACCATATTAAACCATATCATACGGCATGATATGGCATGGTGTGATATGATACCATATCAATTGTGATCGCCCGCAGAAAACCGCCATCGAACGGCTACAATAGCCCCTTGCCGATATGACTGTCATAGGCCGTCGCATCCTCGATGTACCCCATGGAAGTGCTGATGTCCTTGTGCCCGGCGTGCTTGGCCATGGCGATCGGCCGCTCGGCCGGCGCCACGGAGGTCATCCAGCCGCGCCGCAGCGAGTGCGCGGAAATATGTCCCTCGAGCCCGGCGGCTGCGGCGAGGCGCTTGACGATCCGGTCCACCATATCGTCGCAAATCGGGGAGGGCAGGGGGGTCAGGCCGCGGCCCCGGCCGAAAGTCCGGAACACCGGGCCTTTCTCGATGCCTGCCGCCTCCAGCCAGTCCTCTAATGCGGCGACGGGACAATAGGAATGCACGTCGGACCGGGGAATGGCCTTGGTAACCCCTTCGCCTTCCTGGTCGCCCTTGGAGAAGGGGAGGGTGACTCGCATGCCGCCTGGCTCGACGAGGATGTCGGGGATGGAGATACCAACGATCTCCGATCGCCGGAAATTCCCGCAAAACCCGACTAATATCAATGCTTTATCCCGTCGCCCGCGTAGATCGTCGCCGGTTTCGTCGACCATGGCTCTGATGTCGGCCGGCATGAGCGGGGTCGCTTTCTTCTGCTTGCGTCCCTTGGTCCGTGAGATTCCAGCGATCACGTCTTTGAGGGTGCCGGTGTCCAGCGCCAGAGGAGGGGTCTCGCCCTCTTGCTTGTGATAGTGCCCAATCGCCGCCAGACGTCGACGAAGCGTCGGTACGGCACGCCGACCGGCTTCATCGGCAAGAAAGAGCGCGACGGTTTCAGGCGAGGCGGGTAAGGGGTCGAGGCCGCGCCTGGCGCACCAGTTCCGGAAGATACGCCAATCCGCGGCATATGCCCGGTATGTGTTCTCGGATTTCGAGGCCGCCGCGAAGGCGAGAGCCTGTTCAATGGTCGCTTCGAGATCGTCGAGAGGGGCTGGAAACGCCTGCGTGTCTGCGGTTTTCGGCTTATCCGGCGGGTCGGCGGGCACGGTCGGCAGGCCTCGGGGCGGCAGCAGCCCCGTAACGAGGATGGTTCCGATCGCAGGAATCTTCGTGTCGATGACGTCGCCGAGCCGCGCGACATTGGGAACTGCGTCACCGTACCAATCCGTCGCCTTGGAATCCGTCATCCGCAGGCCTTCCGGAACGCGCTGGCTCAAGCGGACGCGACCGAGCGTCAGCAGCAGCTCGTCCCCGGCCGTTACGGTGAGCGTTTCCTTTTCCTCCGGCGTGAGCCCCAGGAGATCGATCTCGCGTGTCATGGTCCCTCCAAGCGCCCCAGAAAGGCGCGAGAGGCGTCGAAACGGCAATCTCGCGCTGGCAGGGCATTATAAAGGCTTAAATACGTGAGAAAAGTCATTATCACGAATTAAATAGAATGATGGTGTTGCATCATGAAAAAACAATTATCATGATGTAACAATGATCGACGACTCGACCCAATTGCCGTCCTCACTTGGCGCCGACATGGCGGCTGTTGCGTTGGGACGCCTCGACCATGCACTTCAGGCGGATGATGTGTGGCAGGCCTGGATGACGGTATCGCTGGTCGACGAGGCTCTCGGCTCAACGGCCCGGGACGGCTATCACATTGCAACGGCGGATTTTCTTTTCTGGCTGGAGAGCGCTCGAGGTCTCGGGTCCGGCGCCCTGACGTGGGAGGGCTTCCAGGTCGCCCGGGATGCGTACCGTGGCACCCAGTCGTGCGCGCGTTTGCCACATCGGATGCCTGACGATCAGGTTCTCTACACGATTGCAGACCGCATGCTGTTGGGAGATGACGGCGGCACCTACCAGCATGATCGATACCAAGGCCGAATGGACAACTGGCAAGCGGCTGCGGCCCGGATCCGCGCGGAGCACCGAGGTCTCGACGCCGCCGGCCGTTTGGTCCGGTCATTTCATGAATTGCAACCCGTGGGGCCGCGGATGTCGTTCGCCCTGGCGCGCGCCCTGGTTCCGCTGTTCCTGCAACTAAGCCTCGGCCTAAACCGTCCGGGGCCGTGGATTTCGGCGGACCTGGATGCGCGCGGTGTCAAGCGGACGGCGCTCGGGCTCACGGGACCGTCCACAACCGCCGTGGACGGCTATCAGGAGGTCGCCGTAAAAGGCACGGATGCGTTCTGGCACACGTTTTTTGCCCGCACCGTCGCCTCGGCAGCGGACCGTGGCGTGGAGCGGGTGCGCCGGGTATCGCGCGTTCTCTCGCGGCTCGAGGAGAGGGTGCGGCCCGGCAGGGCAGGGGGGTTGCTCGACCGGGTGCGGCCTCACCTCACGTCCGTCCCGGTGTTCGCCAAGCGGGATGTTGCACGGTGGGCCGGTGCCGGCGACCATACGGCGGAGAAGCTGTGCCGGGATCTCGTGTCCACCGGTTTGATCGAAGAAATGTCAGGGCGTAAACGGTACAAGCTGTACTGGATACCCGACCTCTGGTGGTAGCGGCAGGAGAACCGCCGTGTCAGCCCTGGCTCACTGCGATGATCTCTGCATAGAAAGCGCGAACATCCGCTGGGTCGTAGCGGCGGGTTTCGGCGAATGCCTTGGCGCCCGGCCGCCCCGATTTCTGGTATCGAGCAAGAAACGCCCGCCACTTTTCGCCCTTTGCCAGGAATTCTTCCCAGGCCTCATTGGAATCGTCGTAGAGACGACCGGCGCCATGGACGTCGAGAGCTTCCTTGACGTCCGCCAGAGACAGCGGGCCAAATCCTCTAATTCTCAATAGGTCGGGGTCTGTCATAGTGGACAATTCACCCGTCAGAGTTAGTCTCGCGCCGATAGTGGTGTTTAGGGCACGATTGGGAAGGCCGAGATCCGAGATCGGTATCAGATAGGTCTCGGGAAAGCCGAGACCCTTCGCCGGCGGTTCCTCGAAGATCAGGCCCTTCCTTGTCATTGTGAGCCGCCTTTCTTCTTTTGTCTTGCGTCGACCTGCTCTTCATAGAAGGCCCGAACGTCCGCGGGGTCGTAGCGGCGGGTTTCGGCGAACGCTTTCGCGCAGGGCCGGTGAGACTTTTCGTATAGGGCCAGGAAGTTCTCCCAGCATTTCCGGTCGTCGCCGTATTCAAGACAGATACCGTGACGTTCTATTCCGCAGTTCGTCAGAGCCTCCTTGACGGGGCCAAGCGAGCGACGTCCCAGGCCTGGAGTGCAAAGAAGCTCCGCATCCGACATTATCGCGAGTTGACCTGCCATCATCAAGAACGGCTCGCCCCAGGGAACGATGGCTTCTCGGTTAATGCATGTGATGGCATTGGCGATCCGGTTGGACAGTCCGAGATCGGCGATGGGTGTCAGAAAGGCTTCCGGGAAACCGAGGTGCCAGATCTCCGCGATCGCCAGTGGGCCGGATGGATCGAGGCTGCTCCACGTCAGCGGCGCCCCCGTCCAGTCGATGAGGCGAATGATCTCGAGGACCGCCGGGCCGGGCAGGGGAACGTGCTTGGGCCAGGAGTGGTGGCGACAGAGCCCGTCCGCGAGCTGGTCGCAGGTCTGAATGAAATTGACCACGCCCTCGATCACATCCTGGCTGTAACCTTTCTTGCGAAGGGGCGGATCCACCATCAGATGGACCGTTTCGTGGACGGCGTTCTCGATCATCCATGCGTCGTTCTCGATGCGGTCGGCGCGAAGAATGACATGGGCCATGCCGGGCCCTGGTGTTGCGTTGATCGATCCGCCCGGACCGTAGCGTGTCAGGTGGATTCGTACGTGATCGGGGGGCCGGGGGGCGTGGAAGTGGGCGAAGAACGCACGAAACTCAGCTTCCTTCGATGCGAGCAGGTCCTGCAGCTGGTCGACCTGGCTGTCGGTCACGGGCGGGCATTCATCGGCGACGAAAATGTTCTCACGGAAGATCCCCCATTCCAGCCAGCTGCCGTCCTGTAGTGCGCGGACGTGAAAATCGAGATACGCGGCTTCTTCCCGCGGGTCGTGAACGACGTTGAACATGGCTCGGTCTGTTCCCTTCGAATATAGATGCGGATAATAGCCGCACTTTGTGTTTGTGTCCATGGGCGCGCCAAGGTAGTATTACGGATATCGCCCACCGCCAGGAGCGCAGGCCATGTCACCACAGCGAACCCTTTTGATCGCAGTTCTGGCCGCGGGTGTCATCGGCGCGCTCGGGCTGCGGTCCGCGAAAACCCTTGATGGATGTTCTCTCGATTACGACCAGGTGCCAGAGACGGTAACGGTGTTTCGCCGCGCCACCTGGTTCGGTCTGCCCTACGGCGATTGTGTGCCGGACGGCAAGTTGGCGGCGGAGGCCCGGTATGGGGACTGTGCCGATACGGTCGACGTGTCCGCGGGCAAGGCCTGGTACGCTTACGCGCCGGTCGTGGAGATCGACGGCGAGGAGTATCGCCTCGGGGAATGCCGGTCCGACGGCCGGTACGCTCTCCTGGAGCAAGAAGAACGGAATTGCGAACATCTCTCCACGTCGGAAATAGGGCCTCAGCCCTACCGCCTGATCTACCGGGACGTTTTCGGGCGGGAAGTCACTGTCCAAGGCTGCCGAACATGGACGCAATGAACGGACTGATGCGAAACCCGTTTGTCCTCGGGTTGCTCCTGGCGGCTGCAGTGATCGTTCCCTCGACGTTGGCGGTGCGCTCCCATATGGCGCAAACCAATGGCGATCCGGTGCTCGATCGGGCCGTGAATTCCGTCGAAGCGACGCGGGAAGCGTCCTTGGCGCTGGACCGGGCGTTCCGGTCCCTGGCGCCTGGCGAGGCGCGCTATTCCGGTTGCTGGGAATTCCGCAGCGTATCGGGCACGGAGAATGTAGCCCGGAACCTGTGCACGAAGATGCCGACGTTCCAGCCCCAAGGAAAGACGGACCGATGAAGGGGACGCTCCCGCAATGGATCGCCGCCGCCGCCGCTTGTGCCGCCGCCGTCGCCCTGACGATCCATCTCTCGGCGATCCGCGATCTCGTCGAACGAACGAAAACGGTGGCGGAGGCGGACTTCCGATTGGCCTGCCAGGCCGCCGAGATGGAGCGGATGGCCGCGACGTTCACGGTTGACGAGGGGCGCAATGTGGTCATTCCGGCGGGAACGACCGTCCAAAGCCTGCCGCCCTCGGAGCCTTGTTTCGGGCGCGTTCTGCGGATGGTCAAGAGTGAAACGGAGGACGGCCGATGACGGACGGCACCGGAAACGCCGTAAGGGCATTCCTGATCCTCGCGGGCTGGCTTTCCACGGCCCTCTTCTCCTCGCTATTGTTCCATGCGTCCTTGCAGACGACGGGCCCGGTCGCAGGCATTCTCGGCGCCGCTTCCGGGATCGGGCTTCTGGCGCTCGCGGCGCAGGTCCTGGTCTGGTCGCGCAAGGGCCTCGTTCTTCCGCCGCGGCTCATCTGGGTGATCGTGTTCGTTTTGATGGCCCCCTGGCTGGCCTACACGGTCTGGCCGTTTCCGATCTGAGGTGAGCACGAAGATGACCAATTCGCACAGAAGAGTAACGACCGCCGTGGTGTTCACGGAGCTCAGCGCGCTGGGAAGCATGGCCTGGGAGTTTTTGGTGAACGGGTTCGTCCCGCCCCCGGCGCAGGCCATGGCTTGCATCGTCGCCGCGCTCTTGTTCGCTCTCGCGCTGTCATCGGCGATGATTTGCGCCGGGGGCGACTGCATCTCCGGTCGGGAGAGCTGAAGATGAAACGAAAGACGGAAGCGGTCCTGGCTGGCCTGGGAAGTGTTGTCGCAGGTGTCGTCCTGGCGTTTACAGTTGCCGAAACCGAGCTGCAGATGGCCGCCTGGGTCTTTCTGTCACCGCTCGTCTTCATGACGCTCTGGGCCGCGGTGCGGATCTGGATTTTTCCAAGAGAGGAAGGGTGACGATGCGGGTAAAGCAGAACATCGACCAGGTAACGAAACCCTATCCGACAACCGATCGAAATTTATTGTCCTGGATCAGATCGGCATGTGCCTGGTTTTCGGACCATCGCCATGTGACTGCGGCGGCGGCCGTGCCGGAATCGGCTCGTCGCCAGCATGTCGTGAAGATCCGCGAAGAGGGTGGGCCGCATCGCGTCGATGTCGAGGGCCTTCTGACCGTGCCCAGGAAAGGCGATAGGATCGCCGTTCCCGGGCTCGGATTGTGCGTGGCACAAGAAGTCATCACCGTTGTACGCGATCCGAAGAAGTGCCACACCAAGGTCATCGTGCGTCCTGTGGACAGGGCCCCGACGGAGCCCGCGCCGACACTCAAAGAGATGGTGGGCATGCTTGAAACGGGGGTGCTTTCGCCCTCGCATCAGCCGTCTCTCGCCGCGCAATTGTTCGATATGATCGGTGAGTGGCCCGACCAGGACATCAAGGTCACCTTGCGTATCGTTGACCTGGGAGACGACACGGACCAACCCCTTGGCTTTCCCGAAGTCTTCCTTCTGCCTTTAACGGAAGTTGGCGTGGGGTCCATTTCCACGCGCGTGGATCTCGCCCTGAGGAATGAAGGACTGCAGTTCTTGGGCGAACTGGCGGCTCTCGAGGAAGAGGCTTTGATGCGTATTCCAAATCTCGGGAAGAAGTCAGTTGACGACATTTGCTCTTTCCTCGAGGCCAAAGGCGTGAGCGGAAGGGCAGGGGGGCAGATCGGCGAGGAGCATCGCGTCAATTGGTATAGGTTCCTGGGCGCCTATGGTGAAGCTCGCACGAAAGGCTTCGAAGAGGGGTTAAGCGCGTTCTACGATCGCTGCTGCGCGGCGAAATCCGCGAAATGACGGCCGCGAAGCAGTTCGAATTTTCCGACTTTGGCCTTGATGAGCGCCAAGCCTGGCGCTTTGACGCCTGGATGGCGGCCGGCAAACGGGGGCTTGTCGTGGGTGGCGAAGGAACAGGCAAATCAACTTTTCTGCAGCTTCTCACGCGCCGTTTATCCGAGCGTCATAGGGTTTTCGTGCTGTCGGATGCTGTCGATTTCGAAACCATGATGGCAAATCGTCGTCACATGCTCTCCTGCCAAGTGATCCCGTCAACGGCCGACAGATGGGGACGTGCGTATGATATTGCGACGTCCTACAGGCCGGATCGGATCGTCATAAGCGAGGTTTCGATTAACTCGGCCTCTACCGCGTTGCAGGTCCTCGACCAGGCAGCAACACCGTTATTGGCGGATATTTGTGCGACTTCGATCCGCTCCGGTCTGCGCGGGTTTCGTCGTCGCGCTTTGCTTTCTTGCGCGCGGATTGATCCCGATGAGACGGATAAATTCCTCGCTGGCGCCTTCGATTTCACGGTTCTGCTCGACCGAAGCGGAGAGCGTGTTTTTGTAAAGGATATTGTTTCGAGGAAAGTGTCATGACCGCCCAACTCACCGAAGCCGTCCAGCGCGCACGTCAGGCGGGAATTGTGACGCGTCTTCGTGAACAGAATAAAACCTTCAAGGAAATTGCATCAGAACTAGGCATGACGGTGTACCTAGCGAGAAAACTCTTCGACGAGGCCGCTCGCCGAGCAATCCAGGAAGAGTCGAGGCGCCGGGTGCGTCAAGCCGCGTCGGCCATCGCTTTTGGTATGGCCGAGGAAGTAGTCGAGGCCGCCACATCGTCCGGGGTTCCCGAGGCTTTTCTATTGGAGGTGGAGAGGTTGGAGTTGTCGCATTTCCTGAATAACCAACTCTACAATGCAGGCATAATCGACCTACCCAGTCCGCGCGTCGGAGATATTGCCGTCTTGCCGATCGAGAATTTACTGAGCGGGCCAGGTTTCGGAAAGAAAAGTCTCGCAAGCCTTCAAGCCACACTCGTTGCCGCCGGCTCTGCCCTCGGCATGATTGAATATGCCGAGGGCTGGAAGAGAGTGCGCTCGGTCATCAATTCGCTTTGTGAAGCTGGCGATGACAGGAGGTAGCCCGGGGGGGTGATGCAGGAAAAGCAGAACATCGACCAGGTAACGAAACCCTATCCGAAGGATCGGGCCGACCGGGGGCTCGACAGTCTCAAACGAGCGATGGCGTATAGAACGGAACAGGAGCAACAAATGTATACCGCGTCATGGAACCCACTGGATCCCGCCGGCCATGCGCCCGAGCGTGAAGAGCTGGCGACATTTCTTGCGGACGTGCTTGTCCCGGACGATGTGATGGACGGCCATTGGGCGCTCACCAGTCGAACATGTCTGGTCGGTTTGCTCGGGTTGTTGATGGAGCGGGGTGAGCGCCGGGGCCGGCCCTCGGAGCTTTCCGACGTTTTGAGTCTCCTCCCACCGGAACGGCCGATGATCCGAATCTGGCGCGCCTTGAGAGGTCAGCCGATCGCGGAGGCGTCCGGGAGGCGTGCGCGTGAAGCCTTGGCCGATCTGATCGACGAAGCGAAAGTTGGCGACTACCCGGATTGGGTCGTTTCGGCGCTGGTGGAAACCAGCCTGAAGCCGGACAAGGAGTTTCGGTCCGTCGTCGGGAGTGTCCATTGGGCATTGCGGCAGTTCCGCCCGCCTACCCGGACGGAGAAAATCCTGGCGGCGATCTACCGGCCGTGGGTGCGGCCTGTGACGTTCTGGGCTCCAACCCTGTCCAAGGATGACGCGGCTAAATTCATAAAGGCGCTTTATCCGAATTCCTCGGCCGCTGAGATCAGGGAATATGTAGGACGCGCGGACTGAGCATCAGCTCTTTCATCATCTGCAAGGCCCATCCGGCCCCATGTAACCGACACTGACGCGGCCGTTGGACTGGATGCGGATCTCGACGTCGTCGTCGCCGCGTCCGTCCGTGCAGCCGGGACGCCGGCCATGATCCCATTCCGTTTTCGGCCCTGACGAGCTTCCGTCTTCGTCATCGCCCCTGTCCGTCCGGAACATGTTTTCGAGGCGGACGCCGGCGGCGAGGTATCGGCCGGCGGCACCCGACGTCGGGTGCTTGTGGTCGTCGCTGCCGGCGGAAAAGATCACGGACGTCGGTTGGATCGCGTCGATGAAGCACCGTGAACTGCCGTTGTTGCCGCCATGGTGCGGCGCCGTCATCACGTCGGCGCGGAGCGGGATCTCGGCCGAGCGGTCGACCATCACCTTCTCGGCGTCCTTGCAGGCGCCGTCACCATCGCCCAGGCGCTTGCCGATGGTGTCGCCCGTGAACAGGACGGACCTGCCGGCGTAATCGAGCCGCATGACGATGGAGATGGCGTTCCTGCGCTCGCTCGTGGAAAGGGAGGTCATGGTCCAATCGGGCCAGCCTGCGACAAAAGTGACGGCGGCGGCGCCGAGCGGAAAGGCGGTTCCCGGCGGGACGGGAGCGGTCGCGAGGTTGAGGTCTCGCGCCCCTTCGCCCGCCTGCCTCGTGACCGCTGCGTTCCATTTCTTCCAACTGGCGGTGTCTCGTTTGAAACCCGTCCGGAGGAACGCCTTCGCCTTGCGGCGATCGAGGATGGCGGCCGCCTGGCCCAGGTGGTCTCCGTCCGAATGGCTGACGACGAAGAGATCGATCGCCTGGCCACGGGGAATGATCTCGCGGACGGCGTTGATGCAGTCCGATCCGGTCCAATGCCCGGCGTCGTAGATCATATAGGCGGGCGAACTCCCGTCCTGTCCTGGCGCGGCCGTGATCGTGCAAAGCCCGCCCCCCGTGTCGACGACGCGAACGTAGAGTTCGTCGGCCTGGGCCTGAGTGCCCGCCAAACAGCCGGCCAGCGATAATATACAAAGAGTGGATTTGCTTAGGAACGAGACGCGGTATGTCACGATGGCCCCCCCAACCTGGCGAAATGCGTCCGTATTTATATCACGCTTATAGGTTCCATTCCCGCGGCTCGTCACATTCGCGCCGAACAATCCGGCATCGAAGAGAAGGCAAGCCGCGGTTCATGACCTGCCGCGAGCCAGGTCCGCCGCTTCGTCCCAGGACATAACGCAACCGCTGTCGATAGCGCCGATGCCCCATGTTTCCGGCTCGGCGATCGAGATCCCGGGCACCGGGCGAAACGCGACGCCGACAGGTGGATCGATGCCGGCGAATGCGCAGGGGTGCCCGCCACCGATCGGCGTGCATGCCGGGCCGCCTTCGAGGAGCTGGAGGCCATCGTCGGTTTCAATGAAATCGAGCGTGCAGGCAAATCCGTCCCGGGGAAAACGGGCGTCGATTTCCGGCCGCGAAGCCCTGGCGAATTCGATATTCATGAACCGCGGAATGGCGCCTTGGCGGAGGCCCTGATCGACGAGGCGTTGAGCCAGGTTGCGAACAGCGAAGGCCTGCGCAGCGTTCTCCGGCGTGGCGGAGCCGGCCCAGGCATAATAGAAGGCGACCCCAAGGACCTTGCCGTTTTCGACGAAAGCACGCCATTCCGCCGGCCAAAGGCCCGGCCCCGCGATCGGCGATCCCGCCCGGTGCGGATCTTCGCCGGACACCCATCTCGCCGATTTCACCCATGGCCGTTTGACGAAGGTAGTCGGTCCGGGAGGGCCTTCTGCTATGACCATGATAATTCGCTTGTCCGTCAAGTCGACCTTGCGGCGGTTGCCTTCTCTAATCCAGCCAGGGCCTTCTTCGCTCTCGCTGTTGAATCGAACCTCGGGGACTTCCGGGCCGGCCAGGCCGCATCCGGCCAGCGCTTTCAGGCCGCTGGCCCCGGCGCGTACGTGCCGAACCATCCAGCCGGATTGAACGCCGTCCATGGCGGCGAAGAGTTTCTCCTGTAGCGTCTCGTCGTCCACCAGGTCGGACGGCGCTGCCGCCGCGTTCTCCGCGCGAGGCACGAGGCTCAAGACCTTCGTCAACCGCGCGCGGAGAGTTGGCGAGATGGGCGCCGCACGGCCGCATGCCCGTTCAGCTTCGTCTTCGGAGAGGGTCAGGATCTCCTCCGCCGGAATGAACGGCACATTCGACAACGACGCGAGAGCGAGCCAACATCTAAGATCGCAGGCGTCGAAAGGCCCGCCTTCGCCCTTCGTCAGACGTTGGAGCCGGACCCAGGAGCCCGTCTCTTCATTGAAGGACCGCTCCACGCTGTTCAGTTGCTCGATGATGCCAGGGAGATCGCCACCTGCCTTGATCGCGCCGATGGCGAGACGTCTGGCGTCGCGCGCAGCGTCTTTCTCGCCCCCGGCCCGGGTGAGGTTGAGGATCAATCCTCTGATCGCCTCCAGGCCGTTCATTCAACGATTCCGACGGGGCCCAGGAACAGGGCGCCCCAGTGGCGGACCCAGAGCCAACGCCTGGGCGTGAAGGAGTAGACAATCATTCGGGGCAGCCTTCGCCGCGCCGTGCTTCCCCGAAACGGATACGCGTCCAATGGGCGTGTACCCGGCAGACGTAGCGCCATCCTCGCGCCGGGCGGCCGCTGTGGTAGCGCGCCACCGCGTCGGTCCAGGACCCACCGGATTTGAGATAGAGGTCCTTGAGCCAGGCCGCGCCGGCGCGCACGTTCTCGTCGGGATCGAGCAGGTCCTGCGGCGACATGCCGCGGCCCGCCCACCGCATGTTCAACTGCAGGCACCCGGCATCGATGTTACGTGTGCCGCGCGCCACGGCGTCGGTCAGCGCCGCGACGGCGGATCGGCGATCCAGATAGCGGCGCGGCCGTCCGTCGATATTGAGAGACCATGGCCAGACCACGCCCTGGATGCCTGTCTCCGTATGGCCGAGTGCCAGTAAAAGCCCGTTCGGGATTCCCTGCGCCGTTTCCGCACGGGCGATCGCCCGGCGGCAAAGCTCGCCGCTGTCCATCGACCCGGCGGCGGGCAGGGAGGTGAGGGCGGCACAGAGCGCGACGCATGCCGCCGGACGTGTCGTTATCCCGAGGGCCATCACTTCGGTTCCTCCGATGAGGCGGCGCGCCAGGCGGCGCTGAAGGTCACGGCCAAGGCGCCGCCGGTCTCCAGAATCCTGCGCTGGGTCTCCGGCGCGGCGCTCAGAAAGATCAGCCAGGCGACGACCATGCCGACGGCGAGGGTCCGCAAGATGGAGAGCGGTCCCGGGATGTCGCCTAGTAGAAATCGCCGTTTGCGGGATCGCCGCCGGGCGGTTCCGTCGATCTGAGCAGCGGTCCGCTCGGCCCATCGGGTCAGCGGCGATCTGGGGTCGTCGTCGGGCTGGGTCGATGGCTGATCTTCTCTCACAGCAATTTTCTCCTCTCACACCGGACTTGGCGGCCGCATCACACCGCTTTCGCCAAGGCTCACAGTGCTTTTTGCTGGCATCACAAGGCAAAATATGAGAATTTTTAAAAAATCACAATGGGTACAAAAAGCAGGGGTGCAAGGAGATGGGCGATATAGCCCTGAAACTAAACGGAAAATCACTGTCATCGGAGGTTTCGACCCCGATACGGCACCCATTTTCCCAGACGGCAGGATATAGGGGTTTGTCCGACAAATCGGACGAAGCGACCGCCGAATATCGGGTCCTGGACCCGATTTCGCCGCCGTCGCCTCCGGAAATGCAGGACGGCCCGGCAGGCGTCCTGCATTTCGCCGGCATCCGTCAAATCATCGAAACGGCCGCGGCCGCGAAAGACGCCCGTGAGGTTTGACGGATGACCGGCCTCCTCGACACGAAGAAGGACTTCCGCTGCACGTCCGCCGAAAAGCAGATGTACGGCATCGCTGCCCCCCGTCTCGGGTTTCGAAATTCGGGGGCGCTGTGCCGTCACGCGGCGAATGTCCTGGCGGAGCGAGGTCTCGCCGGACTTTCGCGTGAGGCGGCCGAACAGGTCGCGGCCGGGCCCGTCCTTCCCGCACTCGCCTTCACGTTCGCGGACATGGGCGTGGTCCGGGAGTTGACCACAGCGACCAATCGCGTCGGCGGGCTCCTCAATCAGGAAGCCGCCGCGCTGAACCGACTGGCGTTGTTCGCCGACGAACACGACTACGAAGCGATCGACCGGGTGGTCCGTAAGATGGGGGCCATCGACGACCGTTCGGCGCTCGAGCAGGATCTGGTGGAATTGCGCGAACGGCTTCTGCGGTTCGTCGATGAGCTTGAACGGCGGATGGGAGAAGCCGCCGGCGTCGCTCGCGCGATCCAGGAACAGGCAGCGGGCTGATGGCGGTCGGGGAAGCTCTGGCCGCCCGCGCCATGACGGCGGCGGACAATAGACGGATCGGTCCGTTGACGCCCGCCGCCGGTGATCCCGTTCAAGTGGTGATAAAAGGCATCTCCCGTATCAAGGCGAAGGCGTCCGTCGGCCGGGCGCTCCGGTACATCGGCCGGTTGCGGGAGGAAGACGAGGAAAACGGGATCTTCGGGTCCGTCGCCTTGTACGACCAGGCCGGCCGCGAGGCAGGACGCGACGTGAGCGAGATGGTCCGCTCCTGGCGCCTCAAGGAAGACAGTGAAAACGTATCCTCCCTTGCCAAGGCGGCCCGGGAGCATGCGGGCGTGCTCGAAGAGAACGAAGCCTTGCGGGAGAACCAGGCCATCCATTTCACCTGGTCCGGTGGACCCGGCGTCACGCCGGAACAGTTGCGCATCGTGACGTTGGAGGTTCTGGACGAGTACATGGCCCAGGACGGGTTCCCCGCATTTTTCGGAATCCACACCGAGCATCTCGCCTCGGAGGATGAGCCCGCCGAAACCAAGCCGCACGTCCATATCCTCGTCCGAGCCCGGTCTGAGAACGGCAAGCGGCTGACGGTCGGCAAGAACCTCCTGACCGCCCTTCGTCACTCTCTCGCTGCCCGTGGCCGCACCGTCGGAATGAACGTGACGGCCGAGGCCCGCGAGGACCGGGAGGACGTGCGCGAACGAATCCTGGACGGCGAGACCCGCTTGCGGACGGGCCGGACAGGCCGTGGCGGCAACGTCGAAGTGCGTACGCCCGGTTTCTGGAGCCGGCACGGGAAGGGGTTCATTGCCCGTGTCGAGGACCTTGACGCCCTGCGGGCCAAGGCCGTGGCCAAGGCGGCGACCCTCCCGGGCCTCGATACGGAAGCGGCGCGGTCCCGGGCGGTTCGCGAAATGGTCTCGGCGGGGATGGAGGTCGAGCCGAAGAAAAGCGGTCTCCTGAAGAGGGTCGTGTCCGCCTCCCGCGTTCCCGCCGACGTCGCCGGCGTGGCCGAAGCCATTCAGGACAGTTTTCACGACGCGAACGAGGCCGCGCGGCTGTTCCGGGAGATGGCGATCGAAGGGGGAAGCCAGGATCCGCTCAATGACAAAGTCTGGCATTTCCCGAATCTCCAGCTTGCGAAATGGTACATGCGCCACCGCCCGATGATGTTCGGGCGGATCCGGCGGCGATCTTTCGGCCATCGGACGAGCGCGCGTTTGTTGACGGCGCTGGAAGAGTTCCGGCCGCAACCCGGCCGCAACGAGATCGAGAAGCTGAACCGCGTCGACCGCCGGGCGCATGAAGAAGCCGCTCAGGCCCGTCGGGATCTCGGCGTCCGGCGGGACAAGGCGCGCATCATTGAAAGTCACGAGAATTTGTCGAGGGACGTGCGCAGTCTGCTGCACGCCGACAGCCTTGCCGACAAGGTTGCCGAGGTTGCGCAGATGACGCGCCGGCTGCCGGTCGGTTCGCCGTCGCCCTCGACACCAGGAACCCCCGTCCCCGGGCCCGAGGGCCGGCGACCGGAGCGGGGCCGCGGCGCCAGCCGCGGGCAGGAACGATGACCGGCCCGTCACGAGAGGAGCATGAAAGATGAGTGACTCTCTGAATGCCATGTTCGGGCGTGGCGAGGTGACCTTTAAACGCAAGAAAGAGGTTGCCGGCACACCCATGACCGAGCTTACGGTCGTGCAGAACAAGGGCGAAGACTACGAACAGCAGATCCTGGTCAAGGCCTGGGGCAAGGACTGGGCGAAAGCCGCTGCCGCATTCAAGCAGGGCGACCGCATCAACTTCGGCGGTGAACTGCACCGAAACGAATGGGAAGACGGCGGCAACAAGAACGCCAAACTGGAAGTGGATATCCAGGACGGTGACGACAACGCCATGATCGAAAAGGCCGACGAAGACGGCGACCATAACGAAGTCCGGATCACCGGCGAGGTGTCCTGGGCCGGCGAGATCGAGAAGCCGACCGATACGTTCCAGGTCCGCCGCATCATGGTGTCCGTGCCCAAGAAGACGAAGACGGGTCAGGACATTCGTCTGCCCTATCCCGTCGAGCTGCTGGGTGCAACGGCTGAAGGCGCCTTCAAGGTCGGCACTGGCGTCGTCCTGACCGGTTCCGTTCGGAACCGGTTCGAGTTCAACGAGGGCGACGACCCCCATCGGTATTATGCGGAAGTGGTCGTCAGCGACAAGACCGATGCCCACGGCATCGAGGCCAGCTGACGGAAGGAATGCCGAAAAGAAGAGAAAGGCGCGCCGGAAGGCCTATATTTTTTTGGCGCGTCCTTTTTCTTAAAAATTCTGTTTAAATGATAGAATGCCGTGACGAACGAACAAGCAGTCCCGTCAAGTAACCTGGGGAGCGCGGCATGAGGAGTAACGGGACATGGTTGAGTTTACGATTGTAGGCTCCCTGGAATCGACGGAAGAGGCCTTCTGCCCGACGGTGGAGGCCGACAGCTGTGAGGTCGCCATCTCGATGGTCATTGAGCAGAACGACGATTTCGCTTTCGCCGCGGCCATCGAGGGGAAGGTGGATTGGGTCGGCGTGGCCGAGAATTTGCCGACGGATCCAACGCAATATCAGACGACCAGGTGGCAGCGGTTTTTCGGCGGTGACCGCGAGACGTTCACGATCATCGGTTTCCACGCCCTGCTGGATCGGACGATGGTCATCGTCAACAGCGAAAAGGCCAGCTGGCCCGACGCCGTTTGGCAGGTCGTCTTCGAAGCCTCGCCGAACTACCTGGCGGCGCTCCGCGGGCCATTGGCGGAATACGCTTCCCCGGAATTTCAATTCATCTGTGCCGCTCGCGGCATCGTCAAGCCGCTGGTCACCTATCAGGACCTGAAGCAGATGGTCCAAGAGCAGTTGGACGGGGCGATGGGAGCAACCCTATGAGATCGGTCGTTATCACGGAGAAGCCGAGCGTCGAGAAGAAAGTCCGCGCCGCGGTGGGCGATAAGTACGGCCTTGTTCTTGCCGCGCGCGGTCACCTGTTGTCGCTGAAGGAGCCTGGCGAAGTGAACCCGGAATGGCAATCCTGGGGGCTGGATGTACTGAAGCCGGACGGGTTCTATCCGTCGCAGCCGGCAAAAGGCATGGACGCGGACCAGAAAAAACGGTTGGACCGTATCGGCGTTGCCATGAAGACGGCGTCGGTGGTGATCATCGCGACGGATAGCGACCGGGAAGGCCAGGTCATCGGCGACGAATTGGTCGATTTCTTCAAGTTCAAGGGCAAGGTCGAGCGGGTCATGATCGCCGCCGAAAGCCCGGGCGCCCTGCGCAGCGTATTCGAAGCGCGGCAGCCGAATTCGAAGTACCACGGACTGGGCCAGGCGGGTTTTGTCCGCCAGCAGGCGGACCAGGTCTATAACCTAACGGTCACCCGAGCGGCCACGGTCACCCTTCGGCATGCCGATGACGGCGCCGTTGTCGGCGTCGGCCGGGTCAAGACGCCGACGCTCGGGATCGTCTGCCGGCGTGAGTTGGAGATCCTGAACTTCAAGCCCGAAACCTATTTCGAGGTCGCGGCGACGATCGTGCCGAGCGGAGACCCCGCCCGGGCGTTCAAGGCGATGCACCAGCCGGACCCGAGAATTCAGGATAAGGCAGCGGCCGATAAAATCCGTGCTGCCGCCGAGGGCGCCGAAGGCCCGCTCCAGGTCGAGCAACGTGCGGGCCGGCAAGGCCCGCCGAAGCTCCCTGACCTCGGCGCTCTTCAGAAGGCGGCGGGACCATGGGGCTGGCCCGTGTCGAAGGTCGAGAAGATCGCCCAGGCGCTCTACAATGAGCACGAGCTCACGACGTATCCGCGCAGCGACCAGGTGCATGCGCCGGAAGAGATCATTCCCCGAGTGCCGGAGATGCTCGACGCCTTCAGGGCGGTCGGAGTACTGAGCGTCCCGGCGCCTGCCGACCCGGTTGTGCGCCGGGGGGCGAAGGGGCACTTCTGCGACAAATGCCTCGAAGGCCAAGGCCATTATGCGATCATCCCGAACGTGGACACGATGTCGGTATGGCCGTCCCGGGCCAAGAAACTGACTGCCGATGAGCGGCGACTGTTCGATTACATCTGCAAGCGCTTCATGGCGGCCGTCTGGCCGGACCACGAGTTCCTGACCACATCGGTTTCCCTGGACGCGAACGGCCATCGGTTCGCGGCCAAGGGCAAGACGGTTACGGTGAACGGATGGAAGGATGTCTTTCCCGTCGGCAAGGACGAAGACGGCGTGCTGCCCGCCCTGCGGAACGGAGAGGTGGGGCGGGTTGCGGATGCCGTTGTCGAGGGTAAGCAGACCAGGCCGCCGAACCGGTTCAACGAGGGCGATCTGACGGAAGCCATGGAAGATGCATGGAAGTACACCTCCGACAAAGCCAAGCAGTCCCAATTGAAGGAGGCGGGTGGCATCGGCCGTCCCGCAACGCGCCCTCAGATCGTCGAGGAACTGAAGCGCCAGGGGCAGCTGAAGATTTCCGGCAAGCATATCGTGCCGACGGACTACGGTATGGCAATCTACCGGATCTTCAACGCCGTTCGTCCGCAGATGGTCGACCCTGGCCTGACGGCCGAATGGGAAGCGCGGATGAGCGGAATCGTCAAAGGCGAGGGCAGCGCCAAACAGATGTACGACGAGATCGCGGAGGAGGCCGGCGCCTGCGTCGCGGCCATTCTGTCCTACAAGGGCCCGAAACTGCCACCGTCCGGCGCCGCGGCGAGCAAGGGCCGGCGGGTCTTCAAGCGTCCGAAGCCGGGGTCGGCGCAGGATCGCGCCCCGAGTGAGGGTCAGTTGAAGTACGTCGAAGACGTCGCCCGCGATCGCGGGCTCGCCTTGCCCGAAGGATACAAAACCTCGTCCGCGATCTGTTCCGCGTTTCTGGATCAGCATACGGCGAAGCGAAGCGGAAAGCCGGCGGGGAAACGCCCCTCGGGCGGCAAGCCTGGCCGAAAGGCCGGTGCGAAGCGCCGTTCGTTCGGCGGCCGCCGGTAGGAACGTTTGAGCCGGTCCGATATCGGTCTTATATGGTAACTCGCATCATCGGAACAGGCATTCACGGCAGTGGCCGCGGGAGGCGGCGTACCCGGCTTTGAAAAACGGTAGGACGAAAGTAGCCGCCAAGAAACGCAACCTCGGAGACGGGGTTGACGGGATCGCGGTGTCGATCGCGAACAGGATCGAGGCGATCCGACGGGCGAACGGCGTGTCCCGTGAGGAAGTCGGCACGGCGCTCGATGTCGGTGAACAGCAGGTCAAGAAGCTGTTGAGCGGCAAATCGCATTTGAGCGCGGCGCGCCTGGTCATCCTGGCGCGCGTGCTTGACGCGCCTTTGACCGCCATGTTGAGCATCTTTATGGATATTGAAGATGTCCAAGAGCTGACGGCGAGGGAAATCCGGTTGATCAACGGGCTTCGGACGCTGAGGGAGCATGACCAGGAGATGATCTGGCGTCTCGTAGAAGCTTTGGAGATGTTGGAATCTGAGGATGCAGACAGCAAAATATAAAATATTTTAAAAAAAACTTGCTTCATGAGATGTCATGAGGCACCCTGTCCATACGAATTCTCCCCCACCCCTAAACTCCTCCCTGGCGCGGAGCGGCGAATTCAAGCCAAGTCACCGCGCATTTGGCCCGAGAGCCCGAAAAGGTTCCGGGCCGTTTTTTTTGTCCTACTCGACTTTTTTATAAAAACTCTGTTAAAAAGTATGCAGATCAACTCCTGAGGGGCAGTGCGCTTTGGACGAGAGCGGCGAACGCACGAGTGAAGACCTGGTGGAGGCGCCGTCCCGGGACGTGGCCGCCCATCTCTTCGATTCCTGGCGTGTCGCGACGGAGGATGAGGACCGTCTGGACGCACAGGTTCGGCGGGGCAGGGAGGCCCTGACGAAAGCTTTCACCGGTCGAGGGCTCCCGCTTCCTGCCGCCCGGCATCGCGTGCTGCAGCTTGAATCGCGGAACGACAAACCGGGCGGAATTTTGCCCGTGGAGGTCATGAACCTGCTGTCGGTCGACGGCGTCGAAGCGGTGGCGCCGGACACGGCGGCGTCGCATCGCCGTGCCCTGTACGATCGGGAGGAGGCCTCTTCACGCGCATTTCAAGCGGGGGCGGAGGTTGCGGCATTTTTCGGACCGGGTGCGCGCGCGGATATGGAGGCGTTTGCGCCGCTCGGCGAACTGCGGTCCGAGCTGATCAGCATCGCACAGCGAATCAATCCGACGCTCGAATTGAAGATGACCCGCGAGCTTTTCGGCGAAGGCCCCCAGTTGATCGCCTCCGGGGCCGGTTCCGCCGATCGCAGGGCCGTCGCCGGCATGTTCGAGAATATCTACAACCTCGCCACCGTCAGCCTCGACGATCGCTTCAACCCGCATGACACCGCGTACCACGAAGGGTTTCATTCGATCGAAGGCGTTCTGACGGAGAAGGAGAAAGAGGTTCTTCGCAAGGCTTTCCCGCCCGTCGGCGGGATGACGGTGTCCGAGCGCTCGGCCATCGCCTTCGCGGATTGGGCACTCCAGCGAACGGGACAGGAGCGTGAAGAGTTTCTCAGGCGACTGGCCGATGCCGGCGATGACGTCGAAATTGCGAAGCTGCGCCGGGCTTTCCGCAAGATGGCATTGTACCGCGGCAGGGCGCGTCAGGCGCTGTTGAAACGGGGCCATCGGAAGGCGGAAGCCCTCTTCGAAAAGATCTTCCAGGGTGATCTCGGAAAACGCGCCGTGCGGAACATCAGGGAAAGGCGCGTGGGCGGCCGGCTCGAGCGCCTGGCGCAATTCGCGGTCGACGAAGAGGCCGCGGACAACAAAGCGCCTCGTTTCTCTGTCGGGGATGGTGACTGGCCGACACAAGGCGCTGATCCGGACGTCTACCCGAACAGGCTTCTCGGCAACGGCGAAGAGATCGCGATGACGGATCGTGCCGGGAATGACTGGGCCATGGAAGGCCTGTTGCGCGGCGTGATTCACGCGGCGCCCCTGCAGGAGGGAGAACTATCTTCCGAATTCACGGCGCGCGTGCAAGGGATCGAGGATCTGTTGCGCCCGGAGGCCTTGGCCGTCACGGGGGCGCCGCCCCTGGTTACCGGCTCGCTCGGGCTCTACGGAAAGGGCCCGGACGGCCTGACATTCGGTTGGGCCGGGGGGCTGTCCGTGCCCATGCGGCTTGACGACGGCCAGGTTTTATTCCGCCCCCTGGTCTCGCACAGCAATGAAAACCACTTCAACGTGCTTCACCACGAAGCGTTCCACAGCAACTTCAGGAATGGTAAATTCACCGATGATGAACTCGACGCCCTCAAACAAAGCCCCGTCATCGCCCAAGCGGGCGAGCGGTACGCCCTTGATCGAAGATACGGGCGTACAACCTTTGAAGAATCTGCCGCACACTGTTACGGCGAGTTCGCTGGCGGCCACCATGAGGTCCGTCCCGGCCGAGATGACGCCGGCACCGCGGACAGGCTCGCTGCTTTCAGAGATTCATTCGACAATCCGGCGCGGGACGTCTTCGAAAGACTGAGGGCTGGAGAGGTCGCCGCCCGCGACGTGCAGTTCGATACCGTCGGCAAATTTCTTCAGGATGTTGGCCTTGACGGCCCGGAAGACCCGCTGATCCCAGTCCGCGGAAAGTTTTCGACTGGGCTCGGCGCAGCGGCGGACAAGGCCGAGATCTCCGCCGCCCCCCCGAAAGTCGGCGCCGTTGCGATCCTGAAGGAGCAGGGCATCGATCTCGCCCGCAGCTTCGGGATGAAGCGGGCGGTTGCCGAGCGCGTTGCCCGCCATGAAGTGGCGGGCCGGATTTCCGCCGAACATGATCTCGATGCGCCGCGGCACGTGAGCCTTGGCCATGGTGTCGAGCTTGCGGTCGGAGTGCGGGACGCGACCGGCCGCATGGCGCCCCGAAACAAGATGACCGTGGTGTTCCGGGAGCCGTCACCCGAGGGCGGTTACAAGATGCACGCCCGCGAGCGGTTCGAGTTCCCTTTGACGGACCTGGAGCGGGAAGCACGGCGCGACACCGAGGCTTTCAAAGCGGTGACACCCCAGACGCCCGCCGCCTTGCGCCGCCGGAAGGCGGAACGCCTTGCGCGAGACACTTTCGGTCACGACCTGGCGGCGCCGTCGGGCTTTGATCCGGACAAAGTCGTCGAGCGCCGCGCACTTGATGCCTGGGTGTCGACCAACGGCCGGCATGAAGGCCGCGCCTCGAAGGTTCGCCGCGGCACCGTGGGCGTGACCTTCCCGGGCATTCCGCCTGCGGCCCGCGCGTCGCGCCATCGCGATGACAGCTACGACTTTTCATTCGATGATGTCCTGGAAGACTTCAAGATCGAACGCGCCGCGAACGTCATCCGCCGGGCCGCGCCTCAGGCACATGAAATCCGCCCGTGGAACGAGAGGCAGGCGCAATGGGGCCGGGAGCAGGTGGAGAAGGCGCTGGAGGCGGCCGAAGGCCGGCTGCCGGCGGCGGTCGCGGAGATCGCCGCCAAGGACAGGGACCCTGCGGCCAGATACTTCTTCTTCGATAAGCCCGTTCGCGTGGCCCCGGACCGTCGCGAGTTCTCCGTGGCGGCCTATACCTCCGTGACGGGAGAAGATGGCAAGCGCGCCACGGTGGCCAAGCCGGAAGAGGTCACGCCGGCCCTCCGCGCCCTTGCGGTTCACTCCTGGCATCGGTTGACGGCGGCTGAGGCCAATCGGGCGCGGCAGGCGCGTCAGGACCGACATGTGGCGGAGGCGAAAGCGTTCGAGGCTGCCGCGATCAGAGCCGAGCAGGCCCGGAAGGCGGCGTTGACGCCCGAGGCAAAGAAGGAAGACGCTGCCTTCATCCGCGCCGTCAAGCGCCTGGAAGCGGTCGAGGGCGAGCGCGGAAAGTGGATGCGCCGGCGCGACGCTCTGGAAGAGAAGATGTCCGGCGAACCGGAAACGGTGGTTGTCCCCCTGCCGAAGTCGAGCGCCGTCAGCCGTCTTGAGATCAGGCTGCGCGAACTGCCCGGCGGCCGATGGCAGCAGGCGCCCTCTTATTCGGCCAATACGTCGAGCCGATATACGCCGTTCTACTTCAAGCAATCGGAGCTCATGCCGAGCCGCGACCTTGCGGTGGCGGCCGGGGCCCTGTCCTTGGCCCGGAGCATGGATCAGATTGCCGAGTCCGGCAGTTCCTCGACATCGGACAAACTCCGCCGCGATGCGGCGAGAGCCGCCGCGACTTTGCGCGCCCTGCCCGAAGCCGCCGCCGTTCTGAAAGGTGTCGAGGACCGGTCGCCGTTCCCCGCCGAGGAAATGCGCGACGCCCTCAAGGATGCCGGGTTTCAGCCGCGTAAGGCGCCGAAGCCGCCGAAGTCGGCGGGCATGCGCGACTATGACCGGTTTACCGTCGTGCTGGTGGACAAGGACAACAAGGCCGCGGTCAGTAATTTCAACGGCTGGTGGGCCGTTCAGGATAAGGACGGCGCCGCTGCCGTGTCCACCGAGCTCGGCGCCAGGATCGCCGAACTGAAGAAAGTCGTCCATTCGGCCAACAACGGCGCAGGGCCGAATTTGGCGACGGTGGACGATCCGGCCTACTCGGTCGGGACGCCGTCCTTCGACGCGTTCTTCGAAGGCTCGAAGGTCGTCGATGCCACCGGGCGCCCGCTGGTCGTTTATCACGGAACGAACAGAGACTTTGATGCCTTCAACCTCGAAGCCGGCGAGAGGGTTCGGGGCGCCGAAGGCCAGAACGCCTTCTTCTTCACGTCCGATCTGGATGAGGCCAATCACAACGCATCCGTTGCAGGGGCCGGGTTCGAGGATGACCGTGGCGAGAACGCGGGGACGGTGTTGCCGGTTTATCTCGCCGTGCGTAATCCGATGATCTCGACGATGCGGCATTACAACGGCGAGGAGATGGCCGCCGAGCTCGTCAAGGCGCGGGATCTGGGACATGACGGCGTCTTTTTCCCGGAAATGGATTATCCGACGGAACGGGGGACGATCGCCGTTTTCGATCCCGGTCAGATCAAATCCATCTTCAATCAGGGAACCTGGGATCGGGAAGACGCGAGAATATCCTTCTCGGCCGGTGCTTCCGTCACACCCGAGTTCGATGCGGACAATTGGCGGCCCGAGCCCCTGTCGCCGGAACGTGTTCACGAATGGGCGACGGTGCTGCATGAAGAAATGTCCGATGCACACGGCCAGGATGAAGCCTGGGTGCGCGCCCTTGAACAGGCGGAAGCGGAGATCATTCGTGAGGAGCAGGTGCATGTGCTCGCGGACAAGAACGGGCTCGGCTACGAGATCCGCCGCGAGGGGACGGAGCTCGAAAGCCTGCACACAGCCGTGTTCAAGGGGGGTCCGATCGGGACAGCGATCGGGCTTGACCAGGCCCTTGTGTTGGTTCGAGCGCATGCCCGGGGCGACGATCTGGACCGCTTCGACGACCCGAGCCGTCCGCTCAACCCGGTTGGTCCCGATACTTGGCGGCGCCGGCCCATTTATGCATGGGACGAATACGCGAGCGCACCGCGGGAAGCGCCGAATGCCTCGGTGCTTGGCGAATGGGCTGTATTTCCGTCAGAAGACATCGATCCGGACAATCCGCCGGGGTGGCGGGCGACCCACCTCGCCACGGGACATTACGTCGGTCCGATCCAGACCACGGAACGGGCTGCGCGTGATCTTGCCGCCGCGCTGAACGCTTTACCGCTCGGTGAGGTCTACGGATGGCGCGACGTGACCCGTGAGCGCCTCGGGAACTGGCGCAATCAACCGGAGCCCCTGGCTGCCTGGTGGGAGGAGACGCGCACGGCCGCCTTGGAAGTTGTCAGGGAATTCAAACAGAAAGCCGCCGAAGAAGCCCGCCGAGCCGCGGAAGACCGAACCGAGCGTGGCCGGTCGAGGGACGGCGACGACATATTCGGACGGGAGCTTTCCTTCAGCCTGGGCGGGTTCGGCGACGGCGAGGCCGCGCCCGAGTTCTCCGGCGTGTTCGAGGACGTCTGGGTCACTGACCGTGAGATCGCCGATCTGGCAACAAACCTCATCGAGGAAGACGACTGCGGTGGGTTTTACGACGACGCCTGGTGGACCATTCACCGAGTTCGTGGCGAGATCGGCGAAGAATATGATCGCATGGAAGAGGATGTGTACTACCACCTCGCGTCGCGCGGTCAGCTGGAAGATGCGAAATTCGGCCTGTTCGACCGCGAGACGGGCCTCCCCAACCGATCTGCCGTCGACCAAGCCTATGCGGGGCTGGTGAGCCAGTACATCGAGGCACGGGAAGTGCCGCTGCTGCTGGAAGCCCTCAAGACCAGCGACCATTTGACGGCCGAGGAGCAATCGGCCTTCAGCGGGGTCAAGCCGTCCCACATTGACGGCACCTATGAGATCGCCAGCATACTCGAGCATGAAAAAGCGGCCGACCAGGCGCGGGACACCGTGAAAGGGCTGTCCGTGATGGGCGTCGAGGGCGCCGAAGACGTTGCGGAGAGCGCCGAAGGCTATCGCATCTATCTGACGGACGATGGCACCCGGCTTTATCTCTACGAGCCGGACGTGGAGTTTTTCACCGACCACAGCGACTTCCTGGAGGAGGTGCTCGTGGCGAAAGAAGACCCCGAGCAGCTGGAAGCGGGCGTCGCCTATCTGGCCGAGGCCGCCCGGGAGCATGCGATAACCGGCTCGATCTCGAATAGGATGGGCGAACATGGACGCTTGAATCCTTCCGTGCCGGCTGGCGAGTGGCGTCCGATGCATGTGTCCTGGCGCAACGCCGGAACCGTGGACTCAAGTCCGGGTCTCGCCCGGGACGGCTTGGCCGTGGTCGCGACGAACTCCGGATACAACCACAGAAAGGGAGGAAGATGGGAGCCCGCCGGATGGCAGGTCATTCATTTGCCTTCCGGGATGCGGCTGGGTTCCGTCTGGCCGAGCCGTGATCTGTCTGTCGCCGCGGCGGATAGAATGATGCCGCTCGCCGATTGGGACCGCCTGGACCTGCAGGCGCTCTCGAACATGCAGGCCTCCGGAGAGATCGACGACATTACGGCCCAGGTTGACGCGGCGCTTGCGCCGGCGAAAGAGGAGGCGGTGCGGCAGGCGCAGGGCGCATCTTCCGCGCGACGGGACGCGGGTGCCGCGGACTCGGATCAGATTTTTGCCCCGGCGGTCGCCTATAGCGTCGATCAGAAGCCGACCCTTCTCCAGGGACGGCCGGAGCCGCGCTTCGATCCCGCACAATGGGCCGAGTTGGATGCCGACGAGCACGAGTTGAGGACGTATGCGCGGGAGCACCTTTGGGAAGTCTCGGCGGAGCGCGCGAGCGTGCGCATCGACAACACGGCGCCGGATATCGACGAGGTTATCCGCGATATGGCGACGGAACATTATCGCGACGAAGAATGGAACTGGGAGATGGATGACGGCGTTTCCGATCACGCCACCTTCACCGAGTTCTTCCAGGACCACCACGGGGTGGCGTTGTACGAGACTGACGACGACCTCAGCGAGAAAGCGCTCGACATCTTCTACGGCGAGCACAAGGAAGACGTCGATCGGGAATGGGCGCAAAGGGTCGCGGTCACCCTCGCCGACGAGGGCCATCTGAAGGACCGTTCCTGGATTCCGTTCTATGGGGGCCGGTTCGAAGTCGTCGACGCCCTGGCGGACACGATGGCCGTCGACGAGGCCCGGGAGGTTCACGACGGCGCGCGGGTGCTCGAGGACATCGACGGGCTCGGTTACAAGATCGTCGACCGGAATGGATCTCTCGAGCTGTTCCGGCCCGGCCAGGACATCTTCGAAAATGACGCCGTATCCCATGCCTGCACGGTCCTGCTGGACGGTCCGGAAACGCATTTCGAGCAGATGTGCGACCGGGCCCGCGAACACGCCCGGACCGGCAGGGTGACCTGGAACAGGGACGAGCCGTTCAATCAGACGGCGCCGGCGGACGAATGGACGGAGCGGTCGCGGATCGCGGTGGCCGGGCGGGTTTCTTGGCAGAACAAGGGCGGCTGGGTCCGGGGCGCGTTCGGCGTCGTCCCCGTGACGGAGTACGGCGAGGCGCCCGGATGGCGTGTCGTCCATCTTCCGTCTGGGCTGACGCTGGAGCCGCCGCTGCCTCGCCAGGACATGGCCAAGCATATGGCCGAGGCCGTGGCCCCGCTGCATCCCTGGGACGAGCTGACCTGGTCGGGTATCCGTGCGCTTGAAGACAGCGGTGAAATGGCGGAAGTACGCGACTGCGCGGCGGCGGCCCTCGAAGAAGAGCGCGCCTCCGTCTCGAATTGGGCGCAGGAGGCGACGTCCTCGCGCGCGGAGAGCGGCAGAGCCGAACCCATATTCGCCGATACGGTTCGTTTCAGCGCTCCGACGGGGGCGGACGGCTGGGAAGCGCGATTCGCGCAATCGGAAGAATGGGAGCCGATCGTTCTGACGGACGCACAGCACCAGCAGTACGCGAGGGCGCTGATCGATGCCGGGTGGTTCGAAGAAAGCGGGTTTTTCGAAGAGGCGTTTCGGGAGGCGGAATCCCGTCACGATCTTCCCGAAGAGTTTCCCGTCTCGGACAGCCGGGCTTTGGACTTCGCCAACACGGAAGGCAAATATCAGGAATTCCGCGAAGATGCGCTCAAAGGGTTTCTCGCGGACCACGGCGACGGCTATGTGGACGGCGGCCGGATCGACAGAGAAGGTTTCATCGAAGGTTGGGCGGACAAGGTCGAAGCGGAGGCCGCACGGCGCGCGATCGGTTGGGCGCGCGACGTCCTGGTCCGGGAGTACGATGAATACGATTACGATGCGGCTAACGAAGTCCTGTTCGACGAAGCCGTCGATATCGAAGACGAGCTGATCCGCAACCATATCCGGGAGTATATGGCGCCGAACCTGCGGGTCCTGTGGGATCCGTCCGGAACGGGCCATGGCGTGCTCGACAATCTTCAGGAAGAAGGCTTCCTGGCCCTTCACGTCCTGGATGGGGTTCTCCAAGGCGAGGGTCCTTACGAGGACATCGACGACGCCGTCTTCGCGCTTCGGGAACGCGACCAGGGCGTCCGGAGGGAAGTCGGCGTTCTCGACGTGCCCCTCAACGAGCCCGATGCGGAGAAAGACTGGCGGCCCCGCCAGATCAAGGTTCATCTCTCCCAGGATGAGGCGCCGGTCGCACGCCGTGCCTTGGCATACGGCCCGTTCGGGCTCGTCAGGACGGAAGCGGAAGAGGCGCCGGGATGGCGGGTGGTGCATCTTCCCACCGGCTATCCTGCCGGGACCGTCGCGACACTGCCTCAGGCCAAGACCATGGGCATCCTTCTCACTTGGGAGGACGTGCCTTGGGAGCACGTCACGCAGGATGTCTGGCATGGCCATTTGTCGGCTGCCGTGGCGTCAGCCCAGGCCAAAGTACACGGGCAGATCCAGGAAGGGGCGCTGGAAAAGGCGCGGGAAGAAATCGAAGAACGTCGGACTGGCGCGACGGACAGGGCCGACGACCAGTTGTTCGCAACGGCGCGTTTCTCGGCGCCTTCATTGACGTCCGGAGATGAAGCCGCGGCCTGGGCGACTATGACGCCCCGGGAACGCGAAGCTCTGTCTCGTGGAGACCGGCGTGAGCGTGTTGCGGGTTGGGCCCGGCAGGACCTGGCCGCAGGAAACTACGGGCGGGAAGCCGATGCGCGAGGGCGCAATAGGGTCAACGGCGAGGCGGTGACGGCGGCGGAGGCGGTCTACTACTCGCGGCTCCATGCGGCAGCCAAGGGTGAGCTCGATCCGCCGAAGCGCTGGACGGCCCCTCGCCGCCTGAAGGAAGTGCAGACCTATGCCGTCGAGCAGGCGCTGGAGGCGAGGCTGAATGAGGGGGGAAGTCTGCGGCGCAAGGCGGATATGTTGTCCGTCGCCGCGGCAGCCATCCATTTCGATGAGATCCGGAAGGGAAGCGAGGCGGTCAAGCAGATTGAAGAAGCCGCCGAGCGCGCCGGGGTGTCGGCGGCGCGGGCGATCGTGGCAGGCCCGGGCGGCGTTCGGGAGAAAATGGAGAGGGTTCTCGATCTGCAATCCCGCCTGCCGCTGCTCAACACGAGGACGAGCACGAGCGTGCGCAATCAGGCTTATTCGACGCCGCTGGGCCTGGCTTATCTGGCTTCACGGCTGGCCGGCATCGACCGCGATACGAAGGTTGCCGATCTGGCGGCCGGCAACGGCGCGCTGCTTGTCGAGGCGGACCCGGGGAACGTCAAGGCCGTGGAGGTCGACAAGACCCGTGCGGCCAGCCTCAACCGCCAGGGTTTTCCTGTCGCACTGGCCGACGGCGCGGCGGCCGAGATCGACGAAGCGGTCGACGTACTGATTTTGAACCCGCCGTTTTATTCACGAGGCGGGAAGGACGCGAAGATCTATCGTCCGCAGCCGGGCAGCGACTACGCGACACGCGATCTGGACAAGGCGATCGCCCTCAACGGCCTTCGTCAGATGAAGGAGAATGGCCGGGCTGTACTCATTCTTCCGTCCGCGCACCCCAAGCTGATCGAGGCCGAACTGAAGGCCAAGGCGCCGGAGGATACGGCTCGGGCCAACGAAGCGCGCCGCAAAGCCTATCAGACGCGGGGCGTGCGTCGGTTTCACCACGAACTCTACGGCCGCTACCGGGTGACCGATCATTTTACCGTTCGCGGCAAGATGTTCGGGCAGCAAGGGGCGCTTTGGCCGATCGACGTCGTCGTGATCGACGGCAAGGGGCCGTCAGAGCGGGCGCGGCCCGGTGTCGAGCCGCCGCGAATCTACACATCATTCGAACAACTGGCAGGAGACTTCCATGAACTGGATGGACGAATTGCCCTTTCGGGCGACACGCTTGTGGACACCAGCGGCCGCGACGCCGGAAGGCAAGATCGTGGCGTCCCTGGTGCTTCCGGAAACGGTGAACCAAGTCACGCCGACGCTTCAGATGCACGCGCTGGCCGACAGGCTCTCCGCGATGTCCAGGGCGAGCGAGGATCCGCAAACCTCGGAACTTCTGATCGTGGAGATGTTGGACCGGATGCGCCTGACCGACGAAGTGGCATGGACGGAAACGGCCCTGGAAGCACCTCTGGACGCGGTGGTGAAGGACAATCAGCTGCTCTACGCGAGCCTGCAGGGAGCCGGATTGACCCCGTCGGGCGTAACGGAGATCGCGACGATCGACGGGAAGACGTCGGCCGAGATGGCCGATTGGACCGTGGAGACCTGGCTGGACGCGTTGAGCGAGGTGACGGAGATGCAGGCGGCCGCCTGAGTGTTTCCGACAGCCGATCCGAAGGTCCGGATGAACATGAACAACAGAACGGAGTGACCGCCATGGCGGAAATCACCGAAGTCCAGGATTTGGCGCCCGAGGCCGGCGGCAACGAAATTCAGCGCCCCTATCGGCCAAAAAGCCGGATGAAGAGCCTCAACTCGCTCGTGCCGGCGAATCTCGACACGGCGATCCACAGCGCCCTCGACGACCTGGAGGAACGGGTCGGCGATATCGACGCCTTCGTCATGGCGGAGTTGCGGATCGAAAGCGAAGAGGTCCTGGGCCAGCGTTTCGCCGCTGAACAGATCGACGCGATCGCGCTTGGGATCGACAACGCCAAGCGTGGTGAAGCGGTTGTCATCGGCGATCAAACGGGCGAAGGCAAGGGGCGTGTCGAGGCGGCCTTGCTGGAATGGGCGCGGATCCAAGGCATGATTCCGGTCTACGTCACGGAACGGCCGGATCTCTATACGGACATCGTGCGGGATCTGCACGATATCGGCGTCGCCAATCCGAACCCGCTTCCGACGAATGCGGGCTTGAACGGGAACGGCGCGATCGATCTGCCGGGCGGCGGCAAATTGCGCACGGAACCGGCAGCCCGCCACGACGCCCGTCTTGAAGAGATCAAACGGACCGGAAAACTCGGCGACGCCGACTACATCTTCACGACCTACTCGCAGCTGCAGACGGTGAAGGGCGAGACGACGCCGCGCCGTGAAATGCTGCGCGCGATCGCGCCCAAAGCATTCATTCTCGTCGCCGAAAGCCACAATGCCGCCGGCAGCGAGGACGGAGACCGGGCGAAGAAGGGCGCCAAGGATCGGGCCGAGTTCATCCGGGATATCCTGTCCGTTGCCAAAGGGGTCGGCTATTCGTCGGCGACCTGGGCCAAGCGGCCTTCCGTCCTCGATCTATATGCCCGGACCGCCCTCGGCGGCGCGGTCAACGATCCGAAGAAGCTGGGTGAGCTGATCGGCCGCGGCGGTCTGGCCATGCAACAGGCATTTACGGCGACGCTGGCCCGCAACGGTCAGTACATTCGCCGAGAGAAGGATATGTCCGGGATCGAATATGAGCCCGTGACTGTGTCCGTCGATTGGCAGCTGATGGACCGCTTCTCCGACGCGCTGCGCGCCATTCACCGGTTTTCGGACGGCGTCGAGCGGGCCGTGCCGGGTTTCGAGAAGGAGCTGGCGCAAGCGGGTAACGCCGTCCTCGGAGACGCGGCCAAAGGCACGGCGGGGGCGGAAAGCACGAACTTCACGTCGATCATGCACAACCTGGTCAAACAGGGACTGCTCGCCGCCAAGACGGACTTCGTCGCCGAGCGGGCGATCAAGCACCTCGAGGCCGGTGAAAAACCGGTGATCGTTCTCGACAACACCATGGAGAGTTTCCTCGACCGGTACTCCCGGGAGAACGACTTGGGCGTCGGGGCGAAGGCATCGATCACGTTCGGCGATCTTCTGCAAAGCTATCTCGAACGCTCGCGCGAGGTGACGGTCGGAGATCCCTACGGTGACAAGGAACGCATCCGCCTGACCGACGCGCAACTCGGGCCCCATCTGGCGGATCAGTTCAAACGCGTGTCCGCGGAGATCTCGAAGAGCGACTTTTCGGCGATGCCCGTCTCTCCGATCGACCATCTGCTATGGCGGCTTGAAAGCGCCGGCTACAAGGTGGGCGAGATCACCGGACGCCGCCTTCGCCTCGACTATTCCTCGCCCGATCTCCCCACGCTGGCGGCCCGTCCCGTCACTGAGACGGGTGCGGCAAACAAGGTTCGTGTGCGCAATTCGTTCAATGACGGCCAGATCGACGCCCTGGTCGCGAACCGTTCGGCCGCTTCGGGCGTCAGCCTGCACGCGGCGCCCAACTTCGCCGATCAACGCAAGCGCAGAATGTTGGTGCTCCAGGCGGATGACGTGATCGACCGGTTCATGCAAATTCTGGGGCGGGTCAACAGAACCGGGCAAGTCGTTCGACCGGCCTACGAGCAGTTCATCGCCGACGTGCCGGCGGAGGCGCGGCCCGCGGCCGGACAGCTGAAGAAGATGGCGAGCCTGAACGCCAATATGATCGCCGGCGCCGACAGCCCGTTCATCAATGACGAAGCCCTCGATTTCCTGAACGCCATCGGTGACCGAGTCGCGGTGCGTCTGATGGAAGGGGACCGGCTGCTTCACGCCAAGCTCGGATATCCGCTCCGAGCGGAGAACAACGGGACGTTTGCACGCCCGGACGCGGCGCGGAAGGTGACCGGCCGGGTCGCCCTTTTGCCGGTCCGTGAACAGCAGGCTTTCCTCGACCGTTTTGTCGAGGAGTACCGGCTGGAGATGGCGAACGCGAAAGCCTTGGGCGAAGACGTTCTGGCGGCGCCGTTGCTGCCTCTGGAAGCGCGTCCCTTGAACCAAATGACCATGTTCGAGGCAACCGGCCCCGGCCCGTTCGAAGGTCCCGTATGGGTGCAGGAAATGGACGTCAAACGTCTCGGCAAACCTTATCCGTGGCGTATGGTGCAGGCGCTTGTCGCGGAAGGGCTGGACCGCCAGGTCAAGCCGGGTGAGGTCCGCCTGGAAGCCCCCGCCTTGCGCGATGCGCAGCGGGCGTTCCTCAAGCGCCACGAGAAGGAACATGGTGACGCCGTCGAGGCGTACATCGCCGACCGCCTGCAGAGCGTCAAGGAAGAGCGTCGCGAAGGTTTGGGGAAGGCGTTGCGGGCGGAAGCCGCCATCGTCGACCGTGCGGCCTTGAGCCTGGCGCCGGGATCGGCGGTGGAGCTCGATCTCCCCGAGGGAACGGTAAACGCGGTCGTGACCGGCCTGAAAAGGCAGGGCAACACGGTGAACCCGTCCGCCTTGGGCGACTGGCGGGTGACGTTCGCGATCAATGATGCGATCAGGCGCCTGGAACTTCCCCTCACGCAGGTGACTCTTCCCGGCGATCGCGCGGTGAAGGACAAAATCTCCGTTCGCGGGATTCCCGCCATCGTTCGGGTCGAACTCGAGAACGAGAACGGGGTCGGTTTCGAAAGAGTGCGTCTGGAAGACTTGTTCGATCGGGGCCAGACGGAAACCCGAGAAACGCGCGTCATGGTCACCGGCAACCTGTTGAAGGGGATGGAAGGCGCGGGGGCGGCCGGTAGGAAGGGCCGGGTGGTGTTTTTCACCGATCATGACGGCCAGGTCCGCCTTGGCGCCTTGATGCCGAGGGCGACTGAATCCGAGATGCTTTTCAAGTCGCGTCCGGTGACGTTCGAGAGCGCGGACGAAGTGATGCGGTTCGCCGAAGCACCGGGACGGATCGTCTCGTCGATGGATCAGGCGCTTCGCGTCTCGCGGGTCTCCAAGGACGGGAACGTCTCCTGGGATATTTCGGCGCCGGCCGCCACCAGCACCGGCGGCCGTTACTTCTTGAACGAGGACGTGATCGCCGCGGCCGGAAAGGATTTTGTTTCCCAAGGGAATCGGATGGTTCTCGATGGTTTGGACCAGACGTCCGCGAAGACGACGATCGAGGCGCTGATTGGAAGTGGCGCGGAACTCGCCGCTCACGAATATTTGGACGAAGCCCGGGAGATCACCGGCCGCGCCCTGCCCGACAAGATCGATACGGCGGAAATCGCCGGGGAGGTTCTCCCGGATGCCGGCGGAAAACCCGATCGAAAGCGTCTGCTCGTGTTGCCCGCGACGGAACAACAGGTATCCGCGGACGTACCGGTCCCGGCGCGTCACGCCTACATCGGCCACGGCTTCGACGTTCTCGACCGGGCCGACAAGGACGGGGTCCAGGCGCCGACGGTGGCAGTCCTGATCCCCGGCCGGGGGCTGGTCGACGGCGCCGATTTGCTCCAGCGGAGCGAAGCCAGCGGCGACAGCTCTCCGTTTTCCGAGACGGCGCGAAGCGAGGCCAAAGCCTTGATCGAAGGTCACGACGAAATCGTCGTGCTCGGCGGCGAAGAGGCTGTGGCGCGCATGCGCGACCTGGTCGGGTCTGAAACGCCTATTCACGGTATCGTCGGCCCGCAACTCACCCAGAAATCGCAACTGAAGTCGTGGATAAGAGAAGGGCGCTTGCCGGAAGCGCCGGCCGCCCGGCCGGTCACCACGTCCGATCTGGGCAACGACGGCGCATCTCCGGCGTCGCCGGCGATGTTGCCCCCTGCGCCTGCGGCAGCTGCCAAGCGGCGCTACCGCACCTTGGGCGAAATCGAACGAGAACGGTCTGCCGCGCCCGCTTTCTCGGCGCCCGCCGTGAAAGAAGGCGATGACGCAGGAGATTGGGTTTCCGGGCGGGAAATGAAGGAAGCTGCCCGCGCCGTGCGGGCACTCCTGAACGGCGCGCCACAGGACCGGGTCGGTCTGATCTCGTATTTCGGGACGGGTGTGGTCGATGCGGCGGCGGAAGGATATGCCGCATTGGAGGATATTTACCATCGGCCCGAACCTGCGGCGAGGGCGTCCCATTGGGCGCGGCAGGCCCTGATCGCCTACATGCGCGATTCGGGGGCGATGCATATCGGGCGGACCGGGATCGAGGATGCCGTCACATCGATGCTCGACTATGTTCCGGAAAGCCAGCGCGACGACATGGCCGAGGTCATGCGCCCGGCCGGCCTCGCAAGCTATCGGGCCACGGAAATCTATGATGCGCTTGCCCGCATCGCCGAGCTCGGCGCGGATGCGGGGCCCGACGACATCAAGGCCTGGACAGGCGCGGCGTTGCGGCGGGCCGGGGAACGAGGCATGACGGCCCAGGATGCGCTGGACCGGGATCATTTGGCCGCGATGTCCGAACTGCAGAAGGAACTGGATGCCGGTAACGCGCGCCGGGAAGCGCGGTTGACCGAAGGGCTGGAGGAAGGGCTGGAGGATGCCGAGAGCGATCGGCCGGCGCCACGGTTCTCCCTGGGCGGCGAGGCGGATACCGCGAAACTCGAGCCGGTCGCCGGATACGACCGCTACCGGTCAACCGCGGAATCGGTCGAAGCCGCCATGCAGGCGCGGAATTGGCGCCTTGCCGACGCACGGGTGACGACACCGGAAGGCCCCCGCCGCACGCCGGCCTTCCTGAGCGAAGAGGCCCCGGGCCTGGGTATTCTGCCGGTCCCGGCCCTGGTCGGGCGTCGGGGAATGACCGACCCGTCCAGCGTGCGCTGGCAACTGTTCGTCCCGTCGATGGCCATTCCGATCGGCGGGCGAGACCGCATGTTCTTTACGCATGAGGCGGCGGCGGAGTTCGTCGAAAGATTGGTGCCCGAGCTGCCTTTCGACTTCTCGACGGTAACGGACCCCGCCCAGCTCACGCAGGACCAGTATTCCCAACTGCAGGCCACGACCGTGGCCGTTACGCAGGTCGTGCGCCCCAAGGATACGGCGGCTTGGCGTGAAGCGAACATTCGCAGCTTCGACCGCGACGCGGCCGCCGACAATGGGTTCGACCTGAACACCACGTTGTGGCTTCCCGTCGAAGACGGCGGCAATCCCGATCCGATCCGTCCCGATCCGCACTACTACCTGTTCGAAACGGACGACATCGCCCGGGACATGGACCGCCGCCAGTCGGTTCCGGTCTACATCCGCGCGGAAAAAATGGCGGACCTCACGCAGGCCTATTGGACCAGTGAGGCCAGATCGATCGCCGAGGCGTTCTTCAAGGAGCATGAGCAGATCCTTCGTGAAGACGTCGAGGTGCAGACGCGCTCGCGCCTTGCGCAGGAGCATGCGCACGATCCCGATTTCGACGTCGACGCCGAAACGAAGGCGGTTATGGAGAAGTTCGACGCGGATCGCTTCTATGAGATCGCGCGTTCGGGGACCTGGTCCGAAGTGGGCATTTACGACGGGGACCTGAAGGATGCTTTTTTCGAATCGTTCCACGAAAAAGGCTTCGATGCGGTCCGGACTTATTCGGGGTTCATTTGGGGGGCGACGGAAACGACCGTGTTCCGCCAGGACGATCTTCAGTTCGCCTGGGACCAATTGGACATGGTCGTGGCCGCCAACGAAGCAGAGACCGAAGAGAAGGTTGCGCGCGACAAAGCTTGGTCGGAGCGGCGTTCGGACGATGAAATCGAAGCCGCGCGGATCGACCGGGCGGAAGGGATCGCGGGTTTCGACATCGAACGGCTGCAGGAGCGGGGGTTCGACGTCTCGCCGCAGTCCGTGCGCTATCTCAACGTGGAACGCCGAGAATATCCGGAAGTGGATATGGCCGAGGACGCGGCGGGGGTGATCGTCACGGATCGGGAGTCCGTCGCCAAGGGGTTGGGGCCGTGGCAGGAAGCCGCCCCGGTCTACCTGCGCGCCGGTCGTACCGCCGACCTGACCGAGCCGGATACGGCCGTGAAGGACGCAATCGCGGTCCTTGTCCCCGACCGCCAGGCGGCGGCCGCCATCGGGCTCGACCCGGAGGATCCTAAATTCTTCGGCACCCTGGTCGAAGCGGCTTCTCAGGGCGCTTGGGAGAAATTCAGCGACACGGATTTCAAGAACCGCCTGATCGCGCACCTCGCCGAGACCTTCGATACGGTCCGCTGGCGCGATGGAAGGGATGTCCTGACGTTGGTGCGTGATCCGCAGGACCTGTCCGTCGCCTGGGATCGTCTTTCCCGTCAGTCGGTCAACCGTCGTCTTGCCGACGTGGTCTCCGGGCCGGCGTTGGAAAGCGCGCAGAGCCGCGCCCGCCTGGCGCCGCCACGGCTCATGCTGCCGGCCCCTGACGGCAGCGTCCGTGAAGCGGAGGCGGAGGCGCCGGTGATGAGGGCTGCACAACTGCGCGCGGCCTACGGCAACGGTCCTGCCATCGTTTACGTCGATGGCGACGGCAGCGGACGGCTGTATGACGACGACGCGCATCGTGCCGCGCGGCACGTTCGGGGGCTGCAGGTCGTGGAGACGGGAGACGCCGCGGAGGCCTATGTCGACATGGCGGATATCGATTCCGTCGCCGCCGTGCTCGGCAATGAGCTCGAAGGCGGCGCGATCGTCGCGTCCCTGGACGCCGAGGGCAACCTGGTGGTCGAGATGTACGAAGGCGAAACCAGGGTTCGCGAAGTTCTCGACAATGACACCCTGGAGAAGATGAAGACCCAGCGCCGGGAAGACCTCGGGCGCGAAACACGGGATGTCAAATGGCAGGCCAAAAACCTGCCTCAACAATACGCCGACCTGACATTGGCGGCGCGGGGCCATGAGATTCCGGCCCTGAAGGACGGAGCGACATTCCGGATCTACGGAGACAAGGCGGAACGCGCGGCGGAGGCCAGCCCGTTGCTGCGATCCTACCTGAATCATGCCGACGGTGTCGCCGAGACCTGGTTCAATGACGATATGGAAACGGCGGCGCAAGTGGCGGCCGAGTTGCGCGAAGGGCGGCTCGAACTGTGGCTGGCGGACAATTACGACCGCCGGACATGGAAGGCGATTTCCGGTGAAGCGGAAGGCCCTCGGGAGCCGATCATCAAGAAGCAGCATGTGTCGTCTCACCAGGCGCCGGCAACGGACGCAAGCGACATCACGCAGGTCTGGGACACGATCCGCGCCGGCCGTGAGGAAGATGTCGTTCTGCTACGAGAGAACGGGCGAGGGTTCTACAAGACCTATGGCGCGGACGCCGAGGCTTTCGCCGCCGCGACGGGGATCACGTTGGAGACGGAACTCGATCCGGCGGGGGGCGAGCGTAAAGCCGCTCTCTTGATGGATACGGAAGAACTTATCCGTTTTCACACGAAGAACGCGGTCCGCGGCGGCCTCCGCATCGCGGTCATCGACCGGGCGGCCAGCGGCGCGCTTGACGTGCAGGTGTTGGAGCCTGAGGCCGTGGCGGACAAGAGCCCCACGCCGGCGATATCGGCCGAACCGGAGAAACCCCAACCGACTGAGGCCGCGTCTTCCAAGCTGCCCTCCGTCCAAGTCCCCGAGCGTGGTCCTGAACCGTCGGGGGCCTCGAGCCTGCCGGAGACGGACGCGGAAAGACTGACGCGCTTGGCGTCCGTGCACGGCCGCATCCGGCAAAGCGGCAACGGCGTCGTGCTGATCGAGGAAGACGGCATGTACCATGCCTTCGGGCGGGACGCGGACACGTTGCGCACCGCCTCGACAACGGCGGGCGGGACATTCCGATATGTGGCGGGAACAGGCGACCGGGAAGTCGCCATGGTGGCCTTCAGCCGGGACCGGGCGAGTGACGTCCAGGGCGAGCTGACGGGCCATGGGCTCGTCTCGAGATGGGCGGAGAAAGGGAACGACGGCCAGTACCGCGTCCGCGAAGCGGGACGGGAAGACGCGGCAGCAGGGCCGGACCGGACATCGCGGGTCGAGACTGTCGATATTGCGGTATCTCCGCCGCCGGATCCGACGACGCGGGACGATCGCCTGCGGGCGACGGTGAATATGCGTGCGGAAGGTCTTGCCCAAGGCCGGCCGCGGGACCGCGAGGCGTTGAACGCGAAGCTGACGACGGCGCTCGGCGAGATCGCCGAACTCGGGCCGGATCCGGCGCCGCACGAAGTCAGCAAGGTGTTGTCCGGTCACAAGCTCCTTAATTCGGCGCTGTACAGGGACGTCGCCCGCCATACGGGCGACATCTATCCGCTGGATTCCGGATACGTCGTCTACAAGGAGCCCGGCGGCGCTTATGCCTATGACGTTATGGAGCGGTTCATTCGCCAGGCGGGGCCCGAGGGGCACCTGTCGCTCGCCTTTCCGGTCCAGGCGCTCGATGTGTTGGAAGACTTCACCGGCGGGTATACGACGTTGCTCGACAGTTCTTTCGGCCGGGATCGCAACGCCCTCGAAGACAAGATCGCGGCCTTCGTGAAGGAGGTGAATCCGCATCTCGACGTGCGCTTCGCCGAGCGCCTGTTCGCCGGCGGCAAGAAGGTGATCGACGGCGGCGCCGTCACGGGCCATACCCAGCCGGTTCTGGGGTTGGTGAACCTGGTGCACAACACGATGGGCGTCTCGACGGACGCCACTTTGGGCGACCCGTTTTTCGCGGCATCCCACGAGGCCTACCATACCTTGTCGCCCCTTTTGTCGGCGGCGGAGCGTGCCGTGCTTGCGCGCCGTTTCCCGGCCGCGGCGGGGCAGACGTCGGAGGAGCGGCAGGCAAACGCCTTTGCTGCCTGGGCGCAACGGCGGCAGGCCACGGCCCGGGCCTTTTCGGCCGGCGGCCAGCAGTATGCGCTCGGCGATGCTTCCGGCCGTGCGGGGCCATCCGTCCCCGATGACGTCGTTCCGGCCAAGTATGGGCCTTTCGCGGCGACGCCCGGTCACGAACCGCCGACCGTCGAACGGGCGTTCGGCCAAATCGGCCGTTTCGCCGAGAGATTGTCGAACCTGAGCCGTGGCAGCGGCTTTCGGGCATTCGAGGATGTGTTCGACCTGATCATCCAGGGCGGGGTCGCCGGGCGAACCAAGGTGTTCAATGTGCAAGGAACCATGCCGGCGGTGGAAGCCGCGAGAATCGCCGAGACAGGCGGTCTGGAGCGGCTGGCGGCGGATCTCCGGCAATTGGCCGGGTACGGCGACGGCGGTGAGGTCAAAACGACCGGCTTGTACGATCTGCTGCGTCTGCAGCTTTCGGACGATCGGATCCTCAAGACATTGCGGGACGCCGGTTACACGGCGGTCAACGATCCCGGCAATGCGACAAGTCTGGAATCCGCGCGACAGGCGCTCGGCATGGCGGAAATTGCCATGGCGAGCCGCGTGACGCCGGTCGATATCGGTTCGGCCCGTATCGAACCCGGCCGGCGGCGGGCGGCGGCCGTCGAGACGAAGACGCTCGCCGGCGCCGCCTCGCGCGCGGAGCCCGCGGCGCGGTCTACACGGCCCGCGACCGCCGCCTGGTCGGGGCCGCAAACCCGTGTGCCGATCTCGCGCACGTCGGGGCGGTCGGCCAGCCGGTTCTCGGTCGGCGGCGGCACGGACCTCGAAATAGGGGGCGACGCGGCGGCGGCGGAAGCCTTGGCGGCGGTCTTCCGCCAGGCGGCAAGCCGTGCCAGATCGCCGGAAAACAAGGGCAGAATGACCGCTTTCGCGCGTCAGGCAGCCCGATTACATGCCGAGATCCGCGATCCCGGCGATTTTCCGGTCGTCAATCTGGCGGTCCCGAAAACGCCCCGGGATGCGGAGAAGTTTTTTTTAAAAATTCTTGAAAAATACAACGGCGAAGCCGATCATCGGACGATGGAAACCACGCCCGATTTCCCTGCCGCAGCAGAAGGACATATCTTTATGCCAGCCGATACTTATGGTACATCAGGCGAAACCAACAGTAACAACAAAGACATGACCTATAGGGGTAAAGACCAGGCTGCGCCGGAAGGGGCTGTCGTGCTGTATCTTCCCAAGTCCGATTACCTTCGGATGGAAGCAGCCGGCGAATGGGAAACGTCACCCTTCGCCGTTTACGACAGCAAGGAAAGCGTCTGGTACATCACTGAGAAGCATCCGCGCTTCGAGCAGCTCGTTGCCGCCTACGGCGAAGGCAACGACAGCGCGAGGCAACGGTGGGCCGCGGAAAACAACCTCCGCGCGGCGGCCCTCGATCTTCTCAGCGCCGACAGCTCCTATATTCCACCCGAGCATCGCGTCCAGCTGCCGCAGATTTCACGGGAAGTCGCGAAAGAAGTCGGGGCCATCCGCGATAAAGGCATTCGGGCATGGTACATCGACGGCCGGCGCCCCGACGCCGAGGCCATCGTTCAGAAATACGTGCCGCCGGAAGCCCAGGAGATCCTCGAAAAAGCCGAACAGGGGCTCATGGGCAAGCGGGCCGCCGCCGCGATCGCGGCCGGACTTGGCGGCATCGCGGTGACCGGCGCCGCGGCGAAAGAGGCCGGCGGACAGATCATCGACACGGCGGCCGCGGAAAAAGGCCTTACGGACGCGGCGAATATCGTCCAGGCCAATCTGAGCGCCGGCGTCGGCGAGAAGGCGCTCGAATCAGGCGGGGCGGCCTTCGATGCCGGCGCCGAAGGAATCGGCGGCATGGTCGATGCCGTGAAAGACGGCGCCGCGTCCGTCTATAACGGCGCCGAAGTTACCGGCGGCAAGCTCGCCGAAGCGGCCGCCACGGCCGGGCAGGGCCTGGCCGAAGGCGCCAGAACGACCGGCCAGGGGCTGTCGGACGCCGCCCAAGCCGGTGTCGATGCGGCCACGAGCGGGGCGACCGGATTCCTCGCCCATACGAAGGATATGCTGGAAGCGGCGGGGGTCGCCGTCGAGCACGTCAAGACCGCGGCCGAAGTGGCCTTGCCCGGCCTGGCCGTGGCGGCATCCTCGATCCCTGCCTCCATGGCGATCGGCGGCGGCGCCGGTGTTGCGGCCGTCGGCGGCGTGATGCTTGCCAAGCGGCTCGAGCGCAACAACCGATGGGCCGAGTGGGCGAAGGCGTCGCCGCATACGATGGAGACGAAAGCCTTTTCGACGGTGGCCGGCCGGATTTACAAGCTGGAACGGTCGAAAACGGACGACGGCAAACACCGGGTCGAAATTCGAGACAAAACGTCCGCCGGCGACGGCAAGCCGTTGTTCGCCTTCGAAGCGGACCACCGCGTGCCTGCTCGAACGGCTCTCGAAGCCCTGCACGGCAACCTGGTTGACGCCGCGCGGCGCGACGGGGCCGAGATCCCGAAGGACGTCGAAGCCGGCTTGACGGCGGCCCGGACGCGTATTGCGCTTGAAGCGCGCCTTCGGCTGGACCCGGAGTTCCGGAAACGGGTTCCCGTCATGGAGACCCCGGAAGGGACCACGGCCCAGGAGGCGCTCGACTACAAACGCCAGCTCCGGTCTCTGCCCGAGGATGTCCGGGCGGCCGTTCCGGTAAAAACGGCATCGGCACTGGCCGCCGCCACGACCCAACAGGAGAAAGCGGCGCTGGGCCGGGGCGTGCAGTTGTCCGCCGGCGTCGTCGCCGAAACCCGCACAAGAACCAGCCAGAACACCAAATCCAGCGGCATCGAACGGTAGACGGAGACTGAGCCGTGTCCGATTTGGTGTCCCTGGGCGGTGGCCTGAGGGCCGCCATCCTTCAACAAGAAAGCAGGTCGCGGGATCTCGACCGTGCCCGCGAAGCCGCGCGTATCGCGATGGCCGAAAAAGGCCTGTCCGCCGAGCGCGTGAACGCCGTCCTCAATGCGTTCGAAGCGCCGTATCAGACCTCCCTCGACACGAGTTTTTCGCCCAATCGGGCGGCGGTCGAAGACGCGCTGCGGTCGCATGTGCCCGCCAGTGTGTTGACGAGCTACGTGACGGCGTTGGATCAATTCCGCAAAGCCAACGCCACCTCGAATCATCTTCAACAGCAGGTCTACGCCATCGGCGGCGCCGCCGAGACGCGTAAACTGGTCGAGGAAGCGGAGAGTTTGAAAACGCTGCGCGCGGACATCGCCGAAGAAGCCCGCCGAATCAATCCGAACGTGGATACCGAGACGATCTACGGACTTGCGGGCGAGGACAGGGGGGCGTCCGAAGGGTACGATCCGGTTCGCGACACGCTTTCCGTTTCCCTCGATTTTTCCACCTTCAATCCGCGCCACGAAATGCATCGGGGCCTGTGGATGTCCCTCGAGCGCTTGCTGAACGAGAAAGAGCGCGGCCTGCTCGACGATGCCTTCCGCGAGGCCCAGGCCCAAGGCATGGACGGCGAGGATTTCTTCCAGCCCGGCGGCGCGACGGCGGCAGTCGATGACCAGATCGGGAAAAGCCCTTGGACGGACCGGCAAGCCTGGGCCGCCCGCATGTATGCCGATTGGGCGTCTCCCTCTCTGCGGCAGAAACCCGACAGCCGCCTGGACCGGGCGTTCGCCCCAATTGCCAGGTTCTTCGACCGCACCCGCAATTTCGCGCGTGGACACGGGTTTACCACGGTGGAAGACGTCTGGCGAAAAGCGAGGAGCGGCGTCATCGCGGGGCGCGCGGCGGGTGAAACGCGGGCAATCCGTGTGCCGGCGGCCGATGGACTCAAGCAGGCGGCGCGTCAATCGATCGCCAAGATGTCCGGGTTCGAACTCGCGAAAGCGATAGAGAGCCAGGACGTGGAAATCCGGGCCGCGCGGGAGGCGCGTCTCGGCAAAGGTGTGTTCAAGCGCGGCCGAACCAAGCGGGACGAGCGGCGAAAGATGGAAGAGATGGTGCGGGGCCGTTCGATGCTTCTGTCCGCCTATCGGCGGGCGGCACAGAACGGCGGACGGGCTGAGGAGCCGGCGCCGCCGTCGAATGGCCCCGAAGGACCCGACCAGGCGCCGAACGGGCCGTCAGGGCCGTCCCCTCAGCCCGGCGGCAAAGGCCCGCTTCTTCGTGTGATCGAAGGCGGCAAGACCGAGTCCGGGCGGATCGACGGGGCGGCGGGCACCTACTTCTACGCGGAGAAAGAAGGTTACGGAAACAACTACCACCTGTTGCAGTTCCAGCAGGCCGGGCAAAACCGGGCGCTCGACATGGGTGTGTTCCCGAACAGGGAGACCATGGCGGTCTATGCGGAGCACCTGGATCGAAGCCGTTTCGGGGGCGGGACGGTCAGCAGTACCGCCGCGCGCCTCGCATCGGCGGCCAATAGTGTTTCGGGGCAAGGTAACGCGGATGTCGATATGATCCGTCGGTCTGGCCTTCTGGACAAGGATCTCGACGAGGTCATCGGGAACAAGGACGTGATGGCCTTCGCCTATCCGCTCAAGACCGGAGAAATGGTCTGGCAGGACGCCCATGGAGAATGGCGCGGCGGCAGCCTGCAGGACATGACGAAGGATGCCCTGCAACAACGCGACGGTCACTTGCTCAATGCGGCTGAAGCGGTCGCGGTGCGGGGAAATCGGCCGCGGGGCACAGCGACGGCCGATCGTCCGGATATCGCACGGCAGACGGCCCCCGGTGCGCCCGGGCCGGCGATGCCGGGACAGACGGCGCCGGGTCAGCGGCCCGCGCATGTGTTCCGGTGGCTGGACGTTCCGCCGGAAGAGATCGGCACGGCAGCGATCAAGGGGGCTCAGTACGACAACGTCATGGGCCGTTGGTATGCGCCGGACAAGCAGATCGCCGATGCGACGAAAAAATGGCACCGCACGGAAAGGGCGGAGCCGGGTCCGCGCGCGCCGGAACACCGTGGTGTAGATACGCCGAGGCCTCCGGTTCACCTGCGCCCGGAGAATGCTCCGCGGAACGTGCCGGATGCACCGCCCCGGCCGCATCCGGGAGCATCGGTTCCTGCGGCGGATATCGATCGCGAACAGGGCACCGCTCCGCCGCCCTCGCCGCCCCCTGCCAACGATGCAAGGTTCAGCGCGCCGCAACCGGTTACCGAGGGCGGCGGAGTGACGGAACCTCCCGCCGGCATGCAGGTGTCGAACGAGATGAAGCAGGATCTTCTCGCAGGGAATGCGTCTCGTGTGACGGAGAACGACCTTCCGGCGGCGCATCAGTTTGTTTCCGGCCAGCTCGCCAAGATGCGCATTCAGGACGCCGCGGCGGCCGACCGGGCGGAAGTGGCGCGGCAGCGGATCGTGCTGAAAAGAGCTCTGACGCAAATTCAGAACGTCATGCAGGAAAAAGGCGTGGCGCTTCCGAAATCGGCCTCGCAGGCGTCCGGCAAGGAGAGGGGCGGCCAGGAGCGCTAGCTCCCGGTTCCGGCCCCTGAGACGCCATGTCCCCTACCGACATCTTCGCACCCGAAACCGCCGAGCAGGCGACGCAGGACGTCAAACTGTGGACGCCCGAAGAATTGCAACGGCGCTACCGCGCGACCTACGCGGAGAAATGGCAAATAGAGGAAGTCCTGCGGGAAATGATCCGCAATCCGCACGCCTGTCCGATCTGCGGCCATAACGAGAAGGTTTTCTGGGCGAACGCCATGGCCCAGGAAGAGCGTTTGCAACGGGGCGTATCGGCGATTGAAGCCGCCGCCCGGGCCAAGGGCGTGGACCTTCCGCGCATTTCCGTGCCCGTGGGCATGGGCCGACACGGCCAGGCCGTGCGGCCAGGCCCGCAGGCGCCGTTCGCCCGGCGGGGCGAGGCCGGCGCCACGCCTCCTTCCGCGGCCATGCCGGTCAACCGGAACCCTGTTGCGGACGGTGTCGCACCGGCTTATTCGACGGGTGGCCTGTCTTCCGTGGGAGATATGGCCGCGCCCGCATGGACAGCGCCTCTCGCAGAACGCCGTGACCTGGCGCCGGGCACCCTCGAGCCTTGGGAACAGACCCGCTCGGAAGCGCTCAGAAACGGCCAGACGGCGCGAAAGCATTTCGAGGCCGTGGTGTCGGCCATGGCCACGGGCCGCACGGTTCCGGAGGGCGTCGCCAAATCCTACGGACTGACGCCGTTGAACGCCGGTGCCGCCTTCGACGGCATCCTCCGGCGCCGGCGTGAGCAACAAGGCCTTCCGGGGCTTTCCCCCCGGTATTCGGCGCCGGAGGCGGTTCGAGACGACAAGGCTTCCGGTGGAGAGCGCGCACCTTTCTTTACCGCCCCGGGTAAGGGCAGGGAGATCAGGTTCCCCGGGGAGTGGTATCCGGCGGGCGACGTGCCCGTGAGCGACTTATTCGCCGTTGCCGGAATGCGGCAGGACCAAGGGTATTACGGCAACGCCATCGCGGCGGAATTCGATGCCATGCTCTGGCGGGAGCCAGGCCCGCGCGCCGCCGGCGAGCAGGTTCTCGAGAAGTGGGCGCTCCGTGCCGAACAGGAAGGAGCCGACGTCAGGGACGAGGACGGAACACCGCTCTTCGACGAGATCCAGGACCATGGCATGCAATACGGCTGGGACTTCGAGTTCGAAGAGGAGATGTTCCGCGAGCAAGGACCGGCCCTGTTCAAGGCGCTCGCCACCCTCGAAGGTTGGCGGCAATACCCGACAGGCTGGTACGGCGACTATTACGGCGAGTTCGGCGTCGACGGAGACATGTACCGCCGGATATTCACCTCCTATATCGCCCCTATGGGACTCGATCCTGCGAACCTGGACCTGCGGGAGCTGCAGGAACTCATGGAGCGCTACCTGATCGCCGAGGACGTCCAGCCGATGGCCCGGGATTGGCCTGTTCAGACCGACGACAGCGGCACCTATCGCATCTACGATACAGGCGACGAAGGCGATGAAACCTTCCTCCTTGTCGCCGACGGGGGAATGAGCTGGTGGGGCGGCTCGGTCGAAGAGCTTGCCGAGGCCGCGAAACGCCATGCGGAAACCGGGAGCTTCCGCGAACAGCGGAATCTAGACGAAGACCGGCCGTATGCCGGCAGTTGGGACCGCTGGGAGCCGCGAAGAGACGAGCGCGGCCGTTACTTCATCAAGGGCCCCTTCCGCGTCGAACGCCTGCCGATTTGGACCGGCGCGCCGGGCTGGAAAGTGGTCCATGGGCCGACGGGACTGGAAATGGGACGTCCCTGGGCCCGCAAGGACGATGCACAGGCGTTCGTGGACGGGATCGAGCGCCTGCAATTCGATCGCGGCATCGTCGACTGGGATATGGACGAACGCGAACGGCGACGGCTGGCCGCGGTCGGCAAACTGGAAGCGCTGTTCGACGAAGTTCAGTTCGCAACGGCGCATCTGACCGAGCGGGAAAAATATCAGGCGCAATTGGCGGCGGAAAGACGCCGCAACGGTCACGCGCGGGCCCCGGAGGCCAGCGCCGGCCTGTTCGGCGCCGCCGTGCATTTCAGCGCGCCTCAGGCGGCTACGCGCCTCGCAGGAGGACGTGAAGAACCACGGCGCCTGCTCCTGATGCCTTGCGGGGGCATGAAACACCCGTCGGCCGAGCCGATGCCGGCCCTCGAACGCTACACCGGCCCCATGTACCAGAGCCTCAAGGCAAGCCTGGCGTCCGGCGCCGAGAGGCCGGAGATTTGGATTCTCTCCGCCAAATACGGCCTGATCGCCGCGACGACGCCGATCGCGACCTACGACGAACGTCTGACGTCCGAGAAGGCCGCTGCGGTTATTGCAGCGGGCGTTCCTGGCGATCTAGCCCGCCAGGGGCCTTTTGCGGAGGTGCTGATCGCCGGCGGCGGCGAATACCGCCGCGCCATGGCAGGTCTGGTCGAGCAGATGCGCGAGCAAGGCATCCTCGCTCCGGACGCGAGGGTCTCCCAAGTCACAGGCGGGATCGGCGAACAGCGCAAGCACTTGAATCAGTGGCTCCGGGCCAGGCCGGCGTATTCAGCCACGCCCGAACCACTGCAGGAGATCCTGGCGGACGGCGATATCCGCAACAACACGGCTCTCGGCGCCGACATAGCCGGCCTCGCGGCCGAAGCGGGAGATGTCTTCGATCGCTACGGGCTCGAGTGCAGCGTCATGAACGGGGGCTGTCTTGCCACCGCCGAAGCTCTCGCGCGTTGGGCCGGTTCCACGGCGGAGACGCGCCTGGTGGCCGTCGGCCGGGTGCCGGAGGTTCTCGATCACGCGGCCCTCGAGCTGCGCCTGCCCGGCGTGCCGGTGCCGGTGTACCTCGACGGAGACGGGGCGGCCTTCGCGCCCGAGCTGATCCGCAAAATGGAGCAGGTCGAGCAGGTGGCGCCCTCGCGCCTGGTTCCGGCGACGACGGCCGACTTCTCAGCCCAGGATATCTATGCCTACGAAGAAACCGGCGTAGGACATGCACTCGACCTTCTGCTTGAACAGCGGCTCGGCCCGGCCGATGCGCGCCTGGCTGAGATCGGGGACCAAGCGTCCTACAGCTTGGGAACTGCGACGGACACGGCGGCGTTCCAAGATTGGTTTTCGGACAGCACGGTCCGAGACGCCCAGGCACGGCCGCTTGTGATGTACCACGGCACGTTCCAAGACGTGCCCGGCTTCGCAGAGGATGCGCGTTCATTGGACATGGACGGCGGTACGATCGGGTTCCACTTCGGCGACCACGAGGCGGCGGAAGAGCGCCTCAGAATGCTTTCCGAGTTCGACGAAGCCATCGGACGGACGTCTTCCGGCGCGCCGAATGTCGTGCCCGTCTATCTGGCGATATCGAGCCCGCTTGAAATGGACGATATGGCGTCGCGTCCCCACACCAATGCGGACGACGGCATGCGGCATTGGGAAAACCCCGAAGACGTCGGGCTGACACTCTACGAGGACGGCGTTTTCGATATCGACGAGTTCGAAGATACGCGCGGCCGTTTCGATCTGATCAAGGCCCGCCTGAAGGAAAAGGGCTTCGACGGCATCGTCTATCGTAACGCTGTCGAAGGTGCGGCGGATAGCTACATCGCGTTCGATCCTGGTCAGATCAAGTCCGTATTCAATGGTGGCGAATGGAACAGGGAAGATTCGCGCATTTCCTATTCCGCCCCCGGCATCGAGCGCGACGCCCTTCGCGAAGCTGAACTCATCCTGCGCAACGAAACGTTCGGTCACCATCACGGCCAGACGGACGGCGCCGTGATCGCCTGGTCGCGCCATGGCGACGGGGACAAGATCGGCTATCTCGATTGGACGCTTTTCGAAGGCGACGTGTTCATCAAGATGATCAGTGTCGAAGAGCCGTACCGTCGCCAGGGTGTCGCCACGGCGATGTACCGCAAGCTGCAGGACGAGTTCCCCGGCGCGCGGATCGACTGGGGCGGCCTGACGGAGGACGGGGCGGCCCTCAAGGACGCCGTTGCGCCGGCGGACGCCGCGAACTCGGCCTATTTCGCGCCTTCCTATTCGTTGGGCCGCATCGACGGCGGCGGGCGGCCCCTCGCGGGGCTGGTTCCGGCACTGGACGCCGCCCTCGACCGCCACCCCCAGGATCGCGCCACGGGCGACCACTGGGCCGGAATTGTCGAGAGCCTGGAAGGCGTGCGCCGCGAGGAGATCGACTGGTCGGGCGTCCTGCCCTGGCTGGAAAGCCAGGAGCCCGGCACGATCCTCGCCAAGGACGAGGTGCGGGCCTTTGTTCGCGCCGCGTCTCCGCGCCTGGAGCGCATGGTTCTCGTCAATTCGCCGGACGAGGCCGAGGCGCCCCGATGGAGCGACGGCCATTCCATCATGCCAGAAGACAGCGAGATCGAGGAGCGCGCCAAAGAAGTCGAGGCGGAGATCTGGGCCGATCTGGAAGCGTCGGGCACTTGGCAAGCGCCGTGGCTCGCTTCCGGGGAGAGCGTCGAAGGGATCGACCTGGACGACTACGAGGACGGCCTGCAGGACGAGGATCTGAAAGAGGCCGTCACGGAGGCGGCCCGCACGATCGGCGAATCCTATGCCTGGGACGACGCCGGCTACGAGTACAAGGACTACGCCCATGGCTATGTGGCCGTCGCCGACAACGACGGAGAGTGGATCGGCCTGACCGACCCCGACGGCGTCTGGCTGAACGACTTCGAAGGTCCGGGCGCCTGGCGCGACATGGTGGCGTTCACGGAAGAGCACGCCGCGCGGCGCTACGGCGAAAGGGCCACGAAATACGACGACATCAGCCGGTTTGCCGACGCGGACCGGTACTACGAAGTCCTGCTGACCCTGCCGACGGCGACTGAGACTTATCAGGCCGCCGCCGCCGGGTTTCAGGACAAGTACGGAGACGATTGGGCCAAGCGCCTGACGCCGGAAGAGCGCTCGGCGTGGAACGCCGTGACCTGGGCTCATCAGGCGCCCGGCCGCGGGGAAGAGACCTACACGGGCGGCCACTGGGACGATCCCGGCGTCGTCGTGCACCTTCGGGTCTCGGAAGCCGACACGCCCGCGAACATGAACCGGTGGGAGACGAATGACGGCCGGTTCCTGCCGCGCACGGAACGGGGCGCCAATCCGCTTGCCGGCGGCACCGTGCTCGTGGTCGAGGAGGTGCAGTCGGACTGGCACAAGGCGGGCAGGGCGCGTGGCTATGGCGGCGGAACCCAGGCGCAGGTCCTTTCAGCCAAAGCCAAACTTCGCAGGTACGGCCGGGAACTGCAGGAACAACACGGCATCACGGCACATCTGTCGGAAGGCGGCTCGGTCTTCGTCTATCACGCAGATGCCAAGGGGGAGATTCCCGCCGACCTCGAGCGGCTCGACTTCCCGCCTGAGACGCTTGCCCTCTTGCGCAGACACAAGGCGGCTCACGAGGCGGTGCGCGCCCTGGAGGAGGGCAAAGGCGTCGCCGACATGCCGTTCAAGAAATCCTGGCCGCAGCTCGCCATGAAGGCGGCGCTCAGGATCGCCGCCGAAGGCGGCTATGACGGCGTGGCCTGGAATACCGGGGAGGGTGCGGCAAAAACGCAAGGCGGGATCGAGCGCAAGGGATACGAAGATCTCTACGACAAACAGATCACCCGCTTCATGGAAAAGTACGCGGCGCGCCTCGGTGCCCGTGTCGGCAAGGCCCATCTCGCCTGGCCCGGCAGCTATCCGGCCCTGTCGTGGTACGGCCGCCGGGACTGGACGCCGGAAGACGTCGCTCGCGCCGAACGTGAGGCGGAGCGCGCCTGGTCCGGCATGGGAAGCGTGTATCGGGCGCTCCGAACAGAGATGGAAGCGCGGCTTGCCGACCGCCCCGACCAGCCGGAGGACGCGTTTGTCGGCGCGGTCATGGAAGTCGCCAACCGGCATGCGAACAATGCGGAAATTCGCAGGGCCCTCCAGAACAGGTTCCAGGGAGGCTTTACCGTCGACTACGTCGACGACAGAAGCGCGGAGGCGCTGCCGGTCGTCGCCATCGATGACGCGCTCAGAGCCCGCCTGATGGCGCCTGACGCCCAGCCGCTGTTTTCCGTCGGCGACAGCGCACAACCCTCCACGGCGGTCCCCTGGGAGCGCCTGGCGGCAAAGACGATGGCGACCGCGGCCGAGCAGGCGGACAATCTGTCCTGGCAGTATCAGTGGCCGTTGGTCCAAGGCGGCGGCACCCCGGCGCCCGCGCGGTGGGTCGCCCGGGAACGCGAAACGGGCAGGGAGATGGTGCTCGAGCGCGAAGCGCCCTTCTCCGGAGGATGGTGGGCGATCGACGGACAAACGGGCGAGACCGTCTACCCGGCCCCGTTCCGTTCCTTGGTCCGTGCCCGCGACGCTGCGGCCCTGGTCCTGCGGCACGGCAGCACGCCCGCTTTCTCGATCGGCGTCGACGAGATGGCCGAAACGGACACGCGCGCCCAGGCCGCCTCAGACGACGTTTGGAGCCGCCGGGATCTCGCGCGCGCCGGCGTCAAGCTGCCGAAAGACGTGGTGGCCTTGGCGAACGATCCGGATATCGAGGTAAGGGAATGGGTCGCCGGTCGACGGGACGCCGGCGCAATCAATCTCCGCCGCCTCGCGGCTGATTCCGACGTTCTCGTTCGCATTGCCGCCGCCAAGAACCCGCATCTGCCCAAAAACTGTATCCACGGTCTTGCGGCAGACGCCAGCGATACGGTCCGCGCTTTGATCGCCCGGCGGGCCAAGTTGCCGCCGGAAATTCTCAAGGCGCTCGTCGAAGATCGGAGCAAACTGGTTAGAAGCTGGGCCGCCTTGAACCCCTCCCTTCCGGAGAAACTCGCCGACCGGCTTTCGAGGGATCATGAACCGGATGTCCGCCGTTATCTTGCCTCCCGGCCGGATTTGCCGGAAGAAATCACGGATCGGCTTGCCCGGCATTCGCATGCCGACACCCGCGCCGCCGTCGCGGCCTCGCCGTCCGAGCTGTCCACGGAAACCGTGGCCGATCTGGCGCGCGACGCTCGCCATGCCGTGCGGCGCAATCTCGGGCGGCAAACGCGGCCATTGACGCCGATTGCGCCTCTGTTCGATCCCGATATCGGCGTCGAATGGGTTGAGGAGATGCCGCGTCCGAGCCTGTTCGAGCGGCATCCCGCGCTGAAGCCGTCCTTGCTCTACCTGGCGGCGGGTATCGGCGGATCCGCTTTGGCGACGGCCGGCTTCATGCACTGGCTGGATCAATTGAAGCCTGCCTATTCGATCGGCGGTCCGGAACACCCCAACGCGGACCGCCTCGTCATCGCGACCGGTGTGCGTTTGCGCACGAAAAGCGGACGCGTGACGGCGCCGGCGCCGCGTATCGACGGGTCCACCGACCGCAAGCTCAAGGGCTCCATCGCCCGAATGAACGCCTGGCTGCATCGCGAAGCGAAGCGCGAGGTGTCGGGCGACAGCTGGCGATCCGCGCTCGTCGACGCCATCGACCCGGCCCGCATGTCTCAAAGCGACCAGGACACGGTCAACGCCATTCTGTTCGACGATCCCGAGGGGCCGACCCGCCGCAACGTCGTCGGGCGCAACGTCTCTCAGGGGCGCCTGTTCTCTGTCGGCCGCCTCGGTCGGCCAACATCCATAACCGCGAGGGGAGAATATCCCATGGCAACCAATACCAACCCGCTGACGATCGATCCGTCGGACCTGCAAATCCCTGATCTCCGCGTTTTCGCCGCGGGAGACGAGGGCAATCCGGTCTCGCCCTCGGACCTGAAGCCGGAGGTCCGGGCAAAGCTCGAGGCCGAGACCCGGCTCTATGGCGATTGGAGCCAAGCCGAGCGCCGCGATGTCGCCTTCATGGCCGCTCAAGGGCACCCTCATGCGGATGAGTACCGGCGGCTGCGCGCCTGGTTCGACGGGCTGAAATACGCCTCGAACGCCTCTGCACGGTTCCACAGCTATATCGACGAGCGGAACCATAGCGAATATTGGGCCCCGGAGCTTTGGATCGACTGGAACGCGCAGGGGCTCGGCGGCTTTCACGGCCAGATCTACCCGGCCATGGGCGAACGCTACGACGCATACCTGAGCGCTCTGGCCGACGCCGGATGGCCCGAAAGCCATTCGCCCGATCTGCGGCCCGGCTCGATGACGATCGCCACGTCAGACCCGGCCATGCGCGAAGCGCTCGACCAGGCCGGCTACGGATCGGCCGCGCGCCAGCATAACGGAAATACCCACTACCAGATTTTCCCGGATTCGCCGGAAGCCCTGGATGAACTGCGGGCCATCGTCGACGCGCACCAGCTGCCCCAAGGGGCGCTGCCGCCCCGTACGGCCGCCGACGACCATCTGGCCATGGCGGAGCGGCCGATGGCGGATAAGTCGGTGACCTTCGCCAACGTCGATGAAATCGAGGTCACGCCGGCGCGGGTGCTGGTACCGATGATCGCCGCGAACGACAGCGCCGCGAACATGGAAAAAATCAGAACGGCATCCGACTCCCTGCTCGAGCTGGTCGCCCAAGGCCTGCCCCCGGAGCAGGCCAGGGTCTATCTCCAACACACGGTGAAGCCGGACGTTCTCGACGACCACCTGGCCCGCGCGACGGCGGCCTACGGCCTTGAAGGGCCGCGCTACAGCGTCGGCCAGGATCCCCGCGAGCCCGCGGCGCCGGAACATCTGTCGCAGGACGTTCCGCCGATGCCTGCGCCGCCGTCGCGGTCGCTGGCCGACTATGCGGAAGACGCGATCATCGCCCTGGCGCCTGCCGCCGCCTTCGCCGGCGCCGCGTTTTCCAACCCGCTGTTCTCGATCGGGGCCGAGGGAAGGGACACCGACACACAGGACAGGCGCTTCACCTTGCTGACGGTCACGCCGAAGCCAGGGGCCGTGATCGATCCCTCCGACGTCGGTATTGCCGGAAATTTCTATATCGAAGGCGACGAAAGCAAATATGCGACGGCCCAAGACGCCGAACGCGCATTTCACCGCTATGCGGCGACGAAGAACCCTGAGCGCTTCACGGTCGAACGGACGGACGGTCTCGGCGTGGCCGACTTGCCGCCGGCCACCCGCATGCTGTTGAGCATGGAAGACGGGTACATGGGCCGGTATCTGAAGGTTCGGGCGCTGAAGGATATGGACGGAGACCGCTTTCCCGTCCGGGCGGGCGAAACCCGACGTTTCCACTTCGGAACCCGTGATCCGGAGAACGTCCCGGCCGATGTTCAGCACATCCGCCAGGGCCGGGGCTTCAATTGGGGTGGGGCCATCGTTCCGCCGGAATACATCGAGGTTCTCTATGACGGCGCCGATCACCTTCAAACCCTGGATGTTGAGATCAACGGCAAGCCCGTTCCCGTGCAGGACGTCACCGCCGGCAAGTGGGAGGGAGCACCGCAGGTCTCTGGTGACCTCAACCTCACCTACCGATCCCTGGATCTGCCGAAGGCCCTCAAGGTCGACGGCAACCTGACCCTGAAGTACGCCGACATCGCAAAGATCGGGCGCGGCGTGAAAGTCGGCGGCAACCTCAACCTCTACCAAAGCGCCGTCGAGCGCCTGCCGAAGGGAATGCGGGTCGGCGGCGACGTCGTGGCACCGGATGGCCGCCGCATTCGCGGCCAGGTCGCTATGGGGGGCGGCAAGATCGCCGACATGCCCTCCGTCGGCGGCCAACAGTTCAGCGTCGGAAAGCCGGAACGCCGGCGCACCCTGTTCCTCCATCTCGGCAACCGGGGGAATCCGGACAAGGATCAGGACCATACGGCGCCCTTGCCCGGGCGGCCGAACGACTTCCGTCTGCGCGTGCGGGGCCTGGGGAACGCTTCCGAAGAGGCGCGCCGCTATATTGCGGAACACGATCTGGGCGGCGGCAACTGGACCGGCGGCGACGTGACGGACGATGACGGCAACCTGGTCGCCCATGTCTCCTATAACGGACGGGTGTGGGAGCCCGGGCCGTTTCCACAGGCGGAAATTACAGCCGAGCACCCGCTGTGGGGCCCCCAGGACCTTGCCCAGCTCGACATCGAGGGGCGTAAGGCCGTCATCGAGCGGACCTTCGTGCGTCCGGAGCAGGGGGACGCAGGGACCTGGCGCGTAGCGGTCGAAGGCGCCATTTCCCACGCCGCCTCTGTCAAAGGCCCGGAGAACGCCGTTCGCGTCGCCACGATGATGGCCAGGGAGGCCAATGGCGCCCTTCACCGCGCGCCGGTGACCATCAACACCGAAAAACCCTGGTTCGAAGCCTACATTCCGACCGGCCGCTGGAACGGCTTCGTTATTCCGGCTGTCGAGCGCCATGAGATCGAGGCCTTCATGGCGTCCCCGGAATTCCGCGAGGAAGGCTTTCTGCTCCAGGGCGAGGAGCCGAAGGACGGCGCCTACGCCGGCGCTGTCTGGTCGTTCGACGGCGACGACCTGGTCATTCAGCAGATCGACGACGCCAACGACATCCTGACCTTCGCCGAGCGATTGGACCAGGGAGAGAGAATGGCAATCTCCCCGCAGGGCATCGCCACGGCGGACGGCACGAAGCCCCTCTATACCCTCTATATCGGCTGGACTTTCGATCGCTTGAACGAAAGCGAACAGGACCGCGCGCTAACGGACTTCGAAGCGGTGCGCAACGAGATCTCCGACGCGGCCGCACGCGATGTCCTGACATCGGCAGGAATGAATCTCGACGCCTGGGACCGTGATGTCGCCACAGCCCGGGCGGTGGCGGCGGCCGGCGGCCGCCCGCGAGGGCTGAAGTTCCTGGACGGGCCGGAAAACACAGGCGCCGCCGTTGCGGCCGGTGATTTCGTCTACGTCACTGTGCAGGCACCCTATGGCTCTGAAATCGGGCAACCCGAGCGCGTCGGCGTCCATGTGCTCGACCGGATCGACGGTGCCATTGTCGGCCAGCTGGCCGACGAGCTCCAGGACCCGAAGCATCGCATCAAGCTCGGCGAAGTGATCTCGTTCGCTCCGGCTGCCGTTCAGGAGCGTATCCCGGCCGCCGAGATGGATCAGCTGCTTGCCGAAGACGACGACAAGCGGTTTTCCGCCGGCCTTCATCCAATCGCGTTCGAAGAAGGTCTCGCCAATTTCTTCGGCCCCCTGGAAGGCGACGCCCTGGACAGGGTCCGGGCCGCGGTTGCGGACCCGAACCAGGAAACCTGGCCCGCCGCCGCCAGGGTCACCGTGACGAAGACCGGAATGGGCGGAATCACGCTATTGCAGGCCCTGCAGGCGGTGAACCCGCATTACCCGAAGCAGGTGGCGCTGGACGGCTCCGGGCCTGTCCCGAGCCAGATGGACCTGTATTGGGCGCTACGGCACGCCGGACAACTCAACCGGGCGTACGACGCAGCGGGACATGCGTTCAACGCAGAGGCGCCCCGATTCAGCGCCGGCCAGCCTCGGGGCTACGTCGTTCTCGCGGAAGTCGCCGCCGACACGGATCTGGCCCACCTCGCCACCTTGGCGGGCGTCCAGCCCGATAGCGCCGACTTCCTTATCGATCGGCGCGGATTGCCGTTCCGCGACGCCGACTGGTCGTTCTCCGACAAAGCGTCTGCGGACAGGGCGTTCGATGTCCTCAAAGGCCGCCCGGAAGTCCTGCGCACCCGGTTGAATGCCTTCGACGGTAGCGACACGATGACGCTGCAGTCCGTCGAGCACCCTGACGCACCGCAATTTTCCATCGGCCGGGCCCACGAGGCCGCCCATGGACACGACGCCTCGCCCTCGACGGCTTCCGCGTCGTTCGACCAATGGCGGCGGAACATGATCAACGGCCTGCCTCATGAGATCATCCAGCCCGCCCTGACGGCAGTCGGGACGGTGGCCGGAGCGGGCGCGATCGCTCGGGAGGTCCTGCAGTCGGGACTACCGCTTTATTCGACCGGCGACGCACCGACCGAGGTTTCTGCCGTGGGGCCCGAACAGCGCCCCACGGATAAGTCGGGCATTTTCGACGGCCTCATGACGCTCGATGACGCCTTGTTCGCCGCCGGCGTCACCGCCGGAGCGACGGGGGCATATGCCGCCTTGACCCAGGTGCCTTCGATGATCTTCAGCACGGGCGGAAATGCGCTGCCCGATCACCGATTCCCGCCGGAGGGAACGGCCGCCGGCAAATTCCTCCGGGATCTCGAGGCACGAATGCGGGCTGGGGGCGCGCACGTCTGGCTGGTCTATCAGCCCACGGATGAGCCGCAGGCCGAGGACGACGAGATTCTGATGATCCACGAGGAGACCGGGAAGGCGCTTGCCCACGGGTTCCAGATGGACAGCCTGACCGCTTCCTCGATTAGTGTCACCCGAGATCACGGGGACAGCATCGATCACAGCGATCTATACGCCTTCAATCAGATCGATGAGCTCATCGACCATGCGCTTCCGCGCGTGAAACAGGAGATCGACGCCATGGCCGACACCCCTCAGTATGCAGTGAGTGCGGGCGCCGAAAGGCAGCCGGAGCCGGAGAAGGCCACGATGACCGAGGGCGGAGCGCTCAAGGTCTTCGCTCTGGACCCGGACGGCCGGCAGGACGGCGTCCGCCTGTTGAGAGACCTCGGCAACGCCGGCCTCGCCGCCGTCGGACCCGCCAATCGCCAGGCCCTCGCGCTGATCGGTGGCGTGATCCGCGACAAAGGCGAGATTCCGCGCCTCGTCGCCACCCGCGCGGCCCTCTCCGAAGGCCTGTCGGTCTGGTCCGTGGAAATGCAAAAGCGTGGCCTTCCGACACAGGAAGGGGCGCATGAACCGGCGCAATACAGTGCCGGTGAGGTCGCAGGGTCGGGCAGGGCGCCCGCGAACACGATATGGGTGGCCATGGACGGCGATCATGATCTCACCGGCCGGGGCCACGCCCTGGCCGACAGGCACCGGGCGACCCTGGCCCGCGTGGTGCATCCCTACCGCTCCCTGGTCCTGGCGTTCGACCAGGCGCCGGGGCCTCGGGTCATGTTCGATCTGCAGCGGGAGCCCGATGTTCTCGGCATGAAGCCTGCGGCCGATGTCCACGAGGAGGTGCCGGGCGACATCCGCATGCTCGGCGGCGAGCCCGTGGAAACGGCCTATACGGAACCGGCCCGCCAGTTCAGCACGGGCGAAGAGAAGCTGGCCGACACGTCAAACGTCGAACCGATTTGGACGGCGGCCGACAGGATTGCCGGTCGCAGGGATATCGAAATAGCGCGGGAGCGGCACGCCCTCGACGCCGACGACCGGTTGCTCCCCGCCGGCAAAGAGGCCGGCCCCTTCCTGCGCGAGTTGGAGAACGCTCTACAAACCGCCGGCGCGCCGGTCCATCTGGAGATTAAAGAGGCGGATGGCTCCCTTCGGACGGAAACGGGAGTTCTCGTCATCCATTCCGCATCAGGGATTGCGCTTGCCGACTATTTCGAGATGCATGATCAGTCGAGCATAAGACTCGTGAAGGAGGCCGAAGGGAGCCCGCGTTATCTCGATCCAAAGTCATTCGACGAACTGAATGTGAAAGACCTGGTTGCCGAATCGGCGGATGCTTTTTCCGCCCAGGTGTTCGGGCTACGGGAGGCCGACATGCTTTACGCCGTCGGTGCCGCCCCGGCTCCTGACATGCTGTATTCAGCCGGCATTCAGCCCGACGACATCTTCCGCCTGACGCGCGACGTCGACCGCTACGATGCCTTCGTGGCGCCGGAAGGCAGCCATGTAAAGGTGATCGAGGCCTCGCCGGACATGGTCCGCACCCGCGCCATCGAACAGATCGAGCGCGCCGGGGAGTGGAACAATGAGATCCACTGGTACGGCGACGAACGTGCCGATCTCGACGCCATCGGCGACTTCATGGCCGACGCCGTCCCGTCCCATCCGATGCGCGACATTTCGGCCGGTGTCGTCGATCTGAAAGCGACATATGGGAATGACGAACCGATCCCGGCGGCCGATCTCGCCGACTGGATTCGTGACAACGTCATCGAACCCGCCCGCCAGGCGATGGTCACGGAATCGGATCCGGGTGCCCGCATGATCGCCCAGGCCTATGTCGACGCCTATGACAACGATCGGCTCCCCGAAGGCCCCGACCTGGTCGACTATTTCAACGACGATATGGTCCCGGCGGCAAACGTCATTCTCCGGGAGATCGGCGACCCGCAACCGCCGGTGGAACGAAAATACAGCACCGGCAAGGAAACCGGGCAGATTGAAGTCGAGGACAAGGCGCCGCAGCTGTCGGAAGACAAGGCGTTCCGTGTCCCCGAAGGGCAACGCGAAGCGGCGTCCAAACTTCTCAAGAGCCTGGGCGTGCGCGACCTTCGCGAAATTCATGCCGCGACGAAGGCGCAGATCGTCAAGGTGCGCGGTGTGCGGGAAAGCAAGGGAGACTTCCCGTCGCTGCAGGTCGTCACGGACGAGCTTGAGCGGGGATTGTCCGTCGTCGCGGTCGAAGCGAAAAAGTGGAAGGTGGATCTCGCCCAGGACAGCGCGGCGGCCGACAAGACCGCGACCGAACATCCCGTTGAGCCGATCGCCGCGGCGATCTCCGGACACGACCCTTCCGGGCAGACGGCGGCCGAACTGAGCGCCTGGATCGACGGCCATGTCATCGAGCCGGCCCGATCGATCCTGGACGCGGAACCCCACGAACCGGCGCAGGTTTTCCTGCGCGAACTCGTGACCGCCAGGGACAGTGACGACTGGCCGAAAGGCAAAGACCTACAGGCGTTCTTCTCCGACACGATCGTTCCGCTCGCGGCGGCAGCCGTCGCCGACATTCCCGCGGCCAAGGCGGCACACAAAGCCGCCCGCCAGGACGCCGCAGAGCACGCCCCGCAGGCCTCGCAAGCCCCGCAGGCCCCGCAGGGCGCGATAGAACCGGCGGCGGGCGTCGACAGGGCGAAAGAGGAGAACGTGCCCCAGAACGCCTCCGGCGCCGGCGAGAAGGCTATTTCGGACAAAGATCTTCTGGCCCGCTACGAAAAGACCCGTGCCAGGCTCAAAAACACCCCGATGCGGCCGGACAAGGCGACGGTGGAGGCGCGGCAGGCCTTGCGCAGCGCCTTGAAATCCGACGCGGCGCTTATCACCGGCCGCGGGCTGGCCCTGCCGAAATCGCCGGCGTCGAAGACACGGCAGGCCGGGCAGGGGAGAGGGTAGAGGAGTATCACATGCCATCGTTCACCGTATTCTACCGTCATCCGCTTCACCGGAGCGGCTCTTACGAGATCGAGCGGGCCGATGCCGCGACCGCCGGCAAGGAGGCCGTCGACATGCTGGCCGAGGATTTCGCTTCGGACGAGGACGAGATGGATGAGGCGGTTCTCGATGAGATCCGCATGGACCTGCAGGTCGAAGTCTATGCGGGGAAACGCCTCGATCCGCCGGCCGAAGAGCCGGCCTGGTCAAGATGACGGCGGAGAGCCCGACACCAAAGGTGGCGCCTGGGCTCTCCGGGCGCCCTGCGGACGCAGCAGCGGAGGGCCCCGCGGCACAGGAATCGTTTCATCAACCGGTCCAGACGCCACCACAGGGCGCCAGGGAGCTTATGAAACGCGCGCTCGTGGCGGCCGAGGACTTCCACAAGGCCGACACGCGAGAGGGGCGGGAGATGGCCCGTCGCGTCATGTGGGCGGCCTATCGTGACTGGACCCATCTCTGGTTTCCGACGATGACGGCGGCCGAGCTCGACGCGGCCGCGACCAAATACGAGGCCGGGATCGTCGAGATCTACGGGTGATGACCGCCGACAGCTCTAGGCTGACCAGAGGACGGGATTACGGGTTAGTCGTCAGATCCATCCTTGCGCTGGACAGCTATGCGGTTTTTCGCCGTTTCCATGCGCTGCTGCGCCCAGGCGTCATAGCCGGTCCAATCGCCTTCACCTGCCAAGTTCTCCTTGGCGACGTCTTCGAAGCCGGGAATCCTTGAGAACGTCTGTTGCGTCTTCTCGATCAACGGAATGATGGTGTTCTCGTCGTTCCAGTCTTTCAGCCCGCGCAACGTCATCTCCATATAGGCGGCTTCGCCCCAGCACAGGCCATCGATAATCGCTGACGTGCCGTCGAATCGGGGATATGTGATCAGTTCATCCGGACCGTCTTCCGACCACACTTCCGGTTTCCAGTCCGGAACGGCGAAGGGGACTTCATTTACGCTTCCGACTGAGGCCGCGCGGCTCTTCGCTCGCCCGTCCTCCTCGGCGGCCCCGTCGGCTTGTTTGCTGCCGGTGTCTTCGATCTGCCATCGGTTGATGAGCCAGCGGAGGTGCTCGTAGGTCTGTTTGTCATGGCGCCACTGCACTTTGATCTGGACGAGGGCCTTGCGGAACAGGTTGTGCATGGCAGGCGCGATGGTGTTGCGCAGCAGGTTCTCGTCGATCGAGCCACCGTCGGCTTTGCCAAGGTGCTCGTGATGAAGGTCGGCCGCGATCTGCTCGTAGAAATTCAGGATCTCGCTGATGGAGAAAGTGACAGGCACATCGGCGGCTCCCGATCCGTGATGCGTATAGGCTGCCGGATTGATCGAATAAGCGTAGAGACGGGGCAGGTCTTCGTCCTTGATCCTGCTTGTCCCTGGAAACTCGTGGAGTACATTGGTGCGATGCGACTGCATCACGTCGTCGGTGCGTTGCTCCTGCAGGACTTTGTGGGTGTAGGCGCGACGCTGACGAAGGTCCGCTTCCTTGCGTTCCTCGCGAAGCTTGTCCGCTTCGTCTTCCGCCGCCTTTGCCGCATCCTTGCGTTCCATGCGCTGCCGCCGGTTTTCGAGAACCATTTGGGCGAGGATGGCAATGGTCGCTGTGCCCCCAGTGAACAGAATGGCCACGAGGTCGGGGCGTTTCGTTATGTCGTCTGAAACCAAAAACAGAACGATAGAAGCGACGATGAAGGCGATTGCGACGAAGGAAAAAATAAACGCCGTCGCGACCTCAGCCTTGCGTTCGACTTCCTGCCATTCGTCCTCGCCACGGGGCTTGCGGAAGGCATGCCAGGCGAGTAGGGCGATTGCCAACGCCAATAGCAGGCCGATACAGATATGCCACCAGGAGATCAGAGGCGCAAATGGCGCCCAGACTTGGTCGTAATTGAAGATGCTGAAGCCGAGTAGCAGGGTGAGAGGAACGGTGATAATGCCAATTGCCCACTGGCGCGAGCTACCCGGTATCAGACTCATTCCTCTGCTCCCCCCGATTGGACCCGCCTAAAAAGTAAGGGCCCGCCGCTATTATGCGGCAGGCCCTAGAAAATTCAACCTATAGGAGACGCGCTCCCTAGATGCCGTCCCCCGGCTGTTTCCAGAAAAGCGTCATGGTAGGTCTCCCTTCTCGCTGAAAACGACTTAGGTGGCCCTTTCCCCCCGGGCCACATGAGGTATTTCGTTTCGCAAAGGTAAGGGTTCGGGGGTTAAAGTCAAGTAAATCCGCCGATTCCTGACCTTCGTGATCTGGAGATAAGATAGCATCAAAGTGTATGCACTTCAATGCTAACGGCTTGGAATCACAAAGGCCAAACGCTTTCCTTAATTTGCAACAGGATCTCTTTTTCGTTCATTCGGCTGTCCTCGGCTGCCATTTCCTATTCTCCGTTGTCGGAAGCGTGTTGGTTCAGGAATTCCGCCACATAGCGGGCATGGGAGCGATGAAACAGATCTTCCGTCACCGGCCGGCCCTGGCCGTCGACGATCAGACTCCGTTCTTCGTCGTGGGCGACGGCCGTGAAAGGGCCGGGAGACCGTGCCGTGATCTCCCTCAGATCGTCCCGGAACATCTTCGGCTGCATGGCGATGAAAGCCTGGGCTTCGGCAACCTGCGCCACGCCCAAGGAAGCCACCGGTCTCGCCGGCGCCCCGCCGGCCGCCGCGCCCGCTCGGCCGCCGGCCGGGAATTGGTACACCTTCGCCATGTGCGGATATTAGCCGCATACTATGATTGCGTCAACGACCGCGCGAGAGTAGGCTGTGCCTATTCGACGTTTCGAACCGAAGAGCCCGGAGAAGGTACGATGCCGATCGCCCGTTATCAGCTGGCATTCATGATCTGCGCCGCTGTAGTGGCGGCCGTCATTCTCGTCTCGACGTCGCTTGATCGGCTGTGGGAAGGCCTCTACTGGGCCGGTGCTGTGTGCTTCTGGTCTTTCATGATCTTCGTCGCGATGTACGGCGCCTGGCGCGCCTTAGGCCGCCTACAGGCACATTTCGCCGCCGGCGTCGCGGAAAGCGCGGAAAGACGGTAGGAGTTCCCAGCCAATGCTCGAAATGATGACCATCCAAGTGCTCGAGGACGACGGACGTATCCTGCGCGAGGACAGAACCCCGGTGACGGAAGAGATGGTGGCGACGGAAGCGGAGATCGCGGCCATGACCGTCTTCGTCGCCGCCGGCTATCCGGCTTTCGCCGCTTCGGCGATGGTGCAAGGCACGGGTGGATTGCAATGAGCCTGGGCACGGACCGCGTCGTCGTCACTCATCCGGAATGGGGAATTTATCTGGGAAACTTCTGGGGCCTAGGGTTTTGGTCCCTGCTCGACGGCGCCGGCCAGCCCGCCGCGGTCACCATGGCATCCGAGGAAGCTGCGAAATCCCATGTATCCGACTGGGCCGAGAACAACGATCCGGGCACTTATGCCTATGTCACGGTTACGTGCAGCGACGGCGAGTATGCGACCCCGGCGGAGTTGGCAAGGGCGGGACTTGAGCGCCTGCTCGGTGAGCTCTCCGTCAACTGACGCCGCCGCCTATTGGCCCCTTGAAAGAGCGGCTCAGCGATATCGAGGAAGCATGGCGCGTGGCGCGGGACTGGACCATCGACGAGATCAAGCGACAATCGGCGGCGAAGGACAATTGACCGAACGATCAGCCGGCTTGAAACAAGGTTCAGCTCCCGTACACTCCACGGGACGACATGAGAGGAGGCAAATGAGACAGGTATTTTCTTCTTCCGCCCGTTCGGTTGATGTCCCTGACCATGACCCGAGCGATGCACTTTGGAATGCGATCCGCCGGGCCTGTAAAAAGGACGATGACACCGCCGCTCGAGAGCGCCTGGCCGCCGGCCTGCTGATCTATTACAGCGAAGACGACACCCCCGACGGCCTAGTCATCAAACGCCACCCTTGCGGCCGCCGTGAACTCGTCCGCTGCGGTCCGGCCGGAGACAAAGTTATCCGCATCCTTTGACACCAAACCCCAACTGTGGGTTTTCGTCGGGGCTCCGGTCTAAAGAAATCCACGACCTCCAAGTTCCGATCCCAGACGACAGTCGATCGACCGTATTCGTTTGCGCCGCATGCCAAAGAGTACGTTGCATTTTTTCAAAAAAATTATAACATATTGAAAATAAACATCTATTTTCCATAATGCATATTATGCGATGCAGGCCCGGACATCGAAGGCCCCCATGAACAAACCCATGTCCGAGCCTTCTGGAACCGCAAACATGTCTCCCCCGTGGCGGAACCCTCGCCAGCTTCGCTGGCTTCAGGTTTCCGGACATCCTGCGAACGCAGGTGGAGGGCTTACTGCGATGATCAGGAAGCCTCAGTTCGGCGGCGTTGCGGGAGTCGGCAATATCGGTTTTCGGCACCAGAACTGGTACATGCCGATGAACGCGAGCGGATTGTCCCGTTCGAATTCGTGCCAAGGAGCAAGCGACCGGACATCCACGTCAGGGCCCTGAGCCGCCCGCACCGCCGCAAGGTATCCGGGGTGCGGCAGATGAAAGCCGAGGAAATCGAGATTGAGGGCGGTCAGCGCCGCCTCGATCTCGGGAATCGTGAACCGGTGCTCCATGACGTGGAACACCAGGTCACGGCATTCCGATGCGCTGTAGAAGGCCAAGGCTTTCGTCAGCAGGCGGAGGGTTTCGTCGCCGGCGCTTGCCAAGGCCTTCACCTCAGCCCGCATTCGCCGAATTCCCTCGACGTCAGGCCGCAAGCCGCGATCCTTGACGATCGCCTGCGCACGGCGCTCCCCCGCCCTCCCGGACTCGCTATACAGTCCGACCTTCATCACCCCGCCGGGATTCAGCAAATCCACGAGCACGCGCCAGCCCGCCAGCGGATCCGCCATGTGGTGCAACACGCCCGAGGACTCGATGACATCGAACCTGTCGTCGACCCGCCCGAGCTCGAGAATGTCCGCCTGCGCGAAACGCAGGTTCTCGATACCGAGCTCATCCGCCTTTTGCCGGGCATAGGCCAGGCTCGCCCGACTGAGGTCGATCGCTAGAATTTCGGCGCCGGCGAGCGCGGAAGCAACGTAGATTGCATGGCGCCCGGTCCCGCATCCTGCGACGAGCACTCTAGGATGCTTCGGGAGGCCCGGCAGCGATATCGGCGCCACGCCGGGCGCGTCGTTCAGATACCCTTCGACCGGTCGCGCCGTGGCCGCGATCATCGGTGCGATCCAGCGCGGATACGGATGGTCTTCATATTGGTCCCGCACGGCGGACGAGATGTCGTCCCGCATGGGCGTCAGCGCCGGTATTTCCTGGGCGATCCGCCTCCGCTCGGCCGGCGCCGTTACCTGCAACGTGACAACCGCACCGGCATCGGGGCCGAGCGGCCTGTCTCCGGCCTGGCCGGAAACGGCGCGGTAGCAGCCGATGGCACAAAGGTCTTCGTCCTTCAATGCGCCGCTGTTGATCAAGGCCGCGACGGCGGCCTGCTCTTCCGGCGTTTCCTCATATACGAATTCCGCCAGGAAACAATGCCTCGCCAGTGCCGAGGCAAGCGGCAGGAACCATTCGGCGTCCCTGTCGGCCGAAAGCAGCAGATGGCGCCGCGCGGCCGTCAGAACGGCTTCAAGCGCCGTGTCATTGATGAGTGTCATCGGCAACAGGGCCATGAGCGGCGCGCAGGCGGCGATCGCTCGGCAACAGGCCTCCCCGTCGCCTTCCATCGGTCCGGCCATCATCAGGCGGCCTGCCTCACGCCCCACCGCAAAAGCCGAGATCACCGGCTCCAGCAACGCCGCCGGGGCTGTGCCAGGCGCATCGACAACGCTGGGCAGAAACGACATCGCCGCGGTCTCGTCGGCATCAAGCGGCCGGTTGGCCACCGTCTCGTGCAAGAGGTTGCGCAAGGCTTCGTCACCCGGCGCCAGCCCGAGCGCCTTGGCAGCAGACTTTGCCGCGGACTTTCTGTCCCCCAACGCGATCTGGCAAGCGGCGAGGTTTGCCCAAACGGGGACCGATGTCGGGCGTGTCCTGGCCGCGCCCTTCAGTAAGCGCTCCGCCTCCGTGTGACGGCCCTGATCGATAAGAAACGTGCCGTAATAGAACAGGCACTCCGCGTCGCGCGGCGCCTGAGCCAGAACGGCTCGGAATTGATCTTCGGCGGCGATGGGGTTTCCCGATGCCGCCTGTTCGCGGGCGGCGCCTATAAGGCCCTGCACGTCTGGTGAAGCCTGCCCGGCCGCCTTGCGGGCACGTCGTTCTTTTCTGTTCATCCGAATCATCAACGAGGTATGTCGGATGCGATCTTGCGAAGGCGGTCCGCGTCCGCAGGAAACTCACGCTCGATCCTGTCCGCCAGATCGCACATCTGACGCGGCGTCAGATCCACCGTCGTCTGGGCATAACTCAGAGAGATGACCCCGCCGGCGGTCGATGCGGTATGAAACCCGAGGCCGCCATTGTTCCGGATGCCCTCTGCGATCGCGTCGATCATCGGCCCGTTCCACGATCTGACGGATCGACGGCGTGATGCTCGTCCTCATACCGTTCGATCAGCGTCGCCAGAACGTCAAGCTCATCGCCTTCCGGCGTTCCCGCCGAAGCGCCCATCAGGCCGGCGACCCGTGCGAGGGCCGCGTTGTAGTGTTTTTCCGTTCGGATCGGGCAAATGTCCATGTCAAGTCTCCCTATGCGGTGACATGACGATACAAGAAAAACGCTCACGACGGGAGACGCTATAGATGCCCTCCGTAGGTGATCCTGCGGTGTTCCGGGACCGCCACGGCCACCTCCGGTGCGAGCGCGCCACATCCGGAGCACCGCCCCGACCTGGCGATGTCCGCGGGCGTCACGCGGTCGCGGATCTCGGGCGCCAGGCGCTTCGGATGGACCAGTGCGATCCGCCCGCAGGATCTGCAGGTGACCGCGATCTCGTATCCCTCACCGGCGAGATCCGCAATCCGCCGGCGTCGCAAATGATCGCCGCTGTCCCGTGCCATTCACAAAGTCAGGACGATTTCGTCCGCGAGGCGGCTAATGTCCGCCAGGTCGACCGCCTTCCGCTTATCGGACCTGAAAGCGACGTCGACCGAGGAGCCATCCTTGGCGTTCCGGCGGAAACCGCCCGGTATCAGCTCATAGGTGTCGAACAAGCGCTTGTGGTTGGCTTCTCCGTTGATGTAGCCGACAACCTGGGCAACCGCTTTTTGCGAGAACAGGCGTGGTAGGGCTTCAACGGCCTCCTGGGCGCGCCTGGCGCCCTTGACGCCTTCGTGCAGCATGCGGAGCACCCTCGCCTGCTCTTCGTCGCTCATGGCGTCCGTATCGCCCTTCCGGAGCATCTCAGCCGCCTCCTTCAGGTTGCCAAGCGCCAAGTCCAGCATCAACCGGCAGGCCTTTCCTGACATGGCGAATTCAAGCCCGTCCACGCGGCCGTATGATACGCGCTCGACGTCGCCGTAGCGGCCGCCGCCGCCGGCCTGGCGGAAGATCGAGCGCTGTGTGGTCATACCCTGACGGGACAGCACGCCGTCGTGGGTTCCGGCGAAATGCCACGCCGCGCCGACCTCCGGGGCGCGACGGCCGATCATGCCCTCGATCCGCGTCGCTTCCGCGACCTGAGGAGAATCCCTGAGGTTCTGGACCGCCGCAACCGCCGGCGCGAGTAATGGCGCGGCGCCATCGAGCAAAAGCTGTCGGATTTCTCTTTTCGCGATTTCGCGATACGCGGCAACCGCGGCGTCCAGCGATTTGGCGGACAGGGCGAAATGCTTGCTCCCGCACGTCCTGCCGACGAACCGCAAATAGCCGTCCGGGAACCACAGGACGTGGACCTGGAACGGCCGGTGCCCGGGGTTCATGGCGCAGCCGATCGCCTGATCGGGATCCGATACCTTGCGACGGCCGCGTTCATCGAACGATCCCACCACCTCGAACACGTCGAGCGAGCATGGCAGATCCCAACGGACCCCTTTCAGGTCTTCCGGGCGCAGGCGCGCCTTCTTATGATCGCGAATGGCCTGCCTGGTTGCGCGGTCCGGGGCATTCCAAGGCCCTTTTGTTTCTCCGTTATTCGTCCCCCCAGAAAGCGGCTGATTTTCCATCGGCCAACTCCTCCGGTGTGTTGAATGTGCACGAGCGCGCGTATAGCACATAACGAGAACATTTGGCGAGCGATCTGCCCAAAAACCCTATGTGCACGGATTCCGGGGCGCTCGTTCCGGCCGGACCGGCGGGAGAACAAGCGAATCGGCGGCGGCGTTTAATCCGAAAGATGCAGGTCGTCCTGAGGAAAGGCCGTCAGAATTCGCGGCGCGTGAGCAACGGGGCGATTTGCTCTTCAATACCTCGGACGGCCCGGAAGCGCCGGCGGTCGCCCCGGCATTTGCGGCGGACCCGGCATCTGCACGCGCGGGGCAGCGCCCCGGCCGGGCGTTGGGGCCGGTCGCGACGCGGGCCTGCCGTTCTCCCGGCTTCCGGACGTCCCCGAGGGCCGCTTGGGGCCATCCGTGGCCGCGTCTTGCCGCCGCGACGCCTTCCCCCCCTTCTCATAGGCTTCCAGGCGCCTGCAGGCCGATCTCTGACCTCCCTTGCAGGCCGCCCCGAACAGATAGCGGCAAGCCGTCTGATTTCCTTTGGAACACACCCGGGCCAACGCCTTGGCGTCGTAGGTCTTGATCCCATCCGAGGTCCGGACACGAACCGGGCCAGACAGTTCGACCGAAACGGAATCCGCCGCCGCGATGGAATCGGGCGCCAGGTGCGCCGCCAGGATCGTCAGCAGGCCAAGGACCCACCGCCGCCCGGCTGGACGCGGCTCATGCGGCCTCACGGCCGATGCCGCTGACATCGATCATCTCCCGCCGCAAATGCCGGCGCGTTTCACCGAGCTGTACGACCAGCGCCTGGCGCTGGGAGATCGGCGGGGTCCGCCACAGGGCGTCCGGCTGCACCAGACGCGCCGCCCGGGCGAAGATCTCGACTTCCTTGGCTGCCGTTTCGCCCGCATCGAACCCGTAGCACCAGATCCACCGGAACGCCCGCAACAGGTCCTCGTACCCATAAACCGACGGCATGGCGGCGCAGATGGGAAACCCGGCGGCACGGGCCTCGCTGAACAGCGAAACCAGCGCGTTCACCTGGGCGCCCGCCATCGCCGCCGGCGCCAGAAAGCCCGCCGAGAGGTTACGGATACAGAGCACCGTGTTCGGCTCGGCAAGAACCGCCCTCATCTTCAACGCAACGTTTTCCGCAAACGTCCAGGTGACGTCATGGCCTTGCATCGCCCGAACGAGATCGCTGGAAATTCCCCTGCAGCGGGCCGGCTGGACCAGGTCGAGAACCTTCACGACCATGCGCCGCTGCCCTGCGAGGTGCAACGCCGGCGCCAGCCAGCTTCCGCCGCCGCCGCCGATACGGCCGTAAACCCCGAGAGCCCCACCCTCTTCGAGCCAGGATGTCAGATAGTCGGCCTCTTCGATGCCGAGAACGATTTCCGGCGGTTGGTTCATGTCTCAGGTTCCTCCATTTGGGATTCGTCCGCCGCGGGCTTGACGAAACGATTGATCGCCGAGGACATCAGGTCCCCGGCGTTCGGCTCTCCGGCCGCGGCTTCGGCGGCTTCGGCGTCCGCGAAACCCTGATCCTTGGCATCGGCGGAGACCGCCTTCAGTTCGCGCAATAACAGCTGCTCGGCGTCCTCGCGGGGCATTCCCGTAGACGAATTCGCCAGAAGGCGCCGGACGATCCCCCGGAAATCGACGATGAGCGCCGGTTTGAAAAAGCTGTCTTCCCTGCCCATTGGGCCGTCTCCGCCTACAATGCCGCCCGGCCCCGCAGGGTCAGTCCGCCAAACCGTGGGTGCTGCCGCGCGTTCCAGTCCTGCAGCCCCTCGGAAAAAGAAACGATGAACACGGATGCGAAGCTCGCGAAGAGATCCGCTTCCAGGGCCGGATCGCCGAGCTCTTCAGCAACGTCCCTGGCCCGCCGTCGAAGATGCAGGCGGGCCGCGCTATCGGCCGCCGCCGATTTTTCCCTTTCATTCCCCATGTTCTCCTCCGTTGTTTAGGGCGCCTTCAGGCATCCCTTTCCCATTCCTGGACATCAAGTTTCTCCCGCTCTTTCAGCGGCGAGCCCCTCTTGAAATACGCGATCGGGCGGCACTCGATCGGACGGTTCCCCATTCCGGAGATCGTCGCCAGTTGCCATCCCCACTTGTTCTTCGCCGGGTCCAGCTTCTCCATGGACATGAGGTCCCCCGGCGAAAACAGATTGATCCCCTGCTGGGACTCGTTCGTGTTCGTCGAAAACGGGCTCTGCCCCTTGTGCCCGAACATGCCTCCCAGGATGTCCCTCTGGCGGCCGACCGACTTGGTCGTCACCGTCGCCTTGCCGATCGCTTCGGAAAGGGAACGGGCCGTCTCGTCGTCGTTCTGGGTCTTGTAGACCTTGTAGGAAATCGCCGACTTGATGGTTTTCACGACTTCCCGGCCGCCGATGGTCCGGTACTTCGTGGCGATTTGACCTTCTGACTGACCGACGATGATGATCTGCGTCCACTGGCCGCGGCCGAGCGCGGGAATATTGAGAAGGGTCTGCAGCGGCGGCAGGGTCCAGAACTCGTCGGCGATGAAAAGAACCGGCCGCCCCTTTCCTTTCTTGAACTCTTCTTCTTCCTGCGACATCAGGAAGTTGGCATGCGTTTCGAAGAACAGGCCGGTAATACGCCCGAGAAACTCCGCATCGGCCAGGGACACGACGATGAACCAGGTGCCGGGACGGCCGTCGATGCCGCGAATGTCCTCCAGACGGAAGGACGAGGACGACGTGACGGCTCGAACGGAGGCGTTCTTGAAAATGTTGATGGCGCTGCCGGCCGTCGAGACCACGGATCCCCGTTCCTTGTCCGGCTTGATGAGGGTTTCGTTGAGATCGGAATAGACGCGGTCGGGGTAGCCGCAGGCGACGGCCTCCTCCATCCAGTTTTCAATCAACTCGGCAGTCTTGTCCTCTGACGCATTGCCGCCGGTCGCGTCGGCCGGTCCCTGTCCGAGACCCGGCGGGGTTCCCTCCATCGTGATGGCGCCGGCGCCATCATCCGTCTCAAACCCTTCCCCCGTATCGATCGACGTCATGTCGGCGAATTGGCCATTGCGGGCCACGCCGCCCAACTCGTCGACCAGTTCGCCGAACGTCGGCTCCCGACCCTGGTTCTCCGCGCGGGCCATGATGAAAGCGATGGCGCCCGAGAGGAACGTCCGCCCGGTAATCCGCCAATGATGCTCGACGGTGTCGGGAATCAGGATCGCGCACATCCGGTCGATATGGTTCTCGCGCTCGCCCAGGAGATCGGCGTAGGTCTCGACGGCCCGGCCGATCGCCTGCAGGCGCTGGGCCGCGTCCTCGCGGGCCACGCCTTTGCGGAGTTTGCCGACCTGCTCCGGGCGCTGCCCCAGATCCCGTGCCCAGTCCTTGGTGCCGTCGCGGCGCTTGACCAGAACGAGGTTGATCACCGCACGGGGATCTTCGTAAATCTGCCCGAGGCCTTCCAGGACCTCCCGGCGCTTCTCGACGCAGGCGACACCGCCCGGATAGCTGACCGCGGACAAGGGATTCCATCGGGACGAATTCGACGGGTCCTTCCAGGCCAGCTTGAACACGGGGCCCAGCCGGGACCGCCATCCGGCCGCGGCCTTGTACATCTCGCCCTTGGGGTCGTTAATGATCATGCTGGGGCCCGGCAAATGGCGACCCTTGTCGCCGTCGGCCGCGCGGGTGACGAAGGGCACCCGGATCCGCAACAACGGCAACCGGTAGGGCACGCGGTCGGGCCAATCGACCAGCAGGGTCGATATCAGGTCGACCGTCTTACCCGTGCCCGGCGGCGCGACGTCAAGCTTGGAGAGCGGCTCCCAGTTCCGGATGATCTTGAAGCTGTTCTCGTAGCGCCCGAGGGGAATGCCGGACGGAGCAAACAACCCCTCCGCCACGAGATCCGACTTCCAGGCCACGCGCGAACCGCCATGCGTGGTCGCCGCAAAGCTGAAACGCCGTGTTTTCAAGCGACGCACCCCGAAGAGCAGCGCCGGAACCGACATCACCATCCATTGCCAGGGCGGTATACCTGTGGACCGCAGGGACGACCGGGCCCAGTCAATGTATTCGTACGCAATGTCATACGGGCTGCTCTTGAGCGTCGACAAGAACACGCCGGTCTCGCGCAGCCACTCCGCCGGCGATCCCGCGAAGCTCATGTAGGCGAGCGGCCAGGCGGCGATCAGGCCGATCACCTCGAGCCCGGCAACCCCGGCGATGGTGAACGCCAGCCATTCCTGGGCAAGTTCGCGCTCGTCACGACTGGGGCGTGCCATCGTCCGTCTCCTCTTCCCCCGGCTTCTTTCCGCCGGCCCAGGTCCGCACCACGCTTTGCTCCTCGGGCGACAAGGAAACGTCAGCGCCCGGATCGGCGCCGGACAGTTTCCCGTCGGCCAGCATCTCCCTCGTCTTGGCGCGGAACATCAGCGCCAGGTCGTCGGGATCGATCCCCGCCGCCTTCAACGACTCCGTCAGATCCTTCATCCGCAGCACGTCGTCACGGATCACGATGTCCTGCTCGAGCCCCGGCACCGGCGACTTGAACAGCAGGTCTTTCGGCCGGACGACGTCCGTCACGACCCGCCGTTCGATGTCGTCAGATTGGCGCATATGCCGCACCTGGATGATGAGATCGACGGACGCGGCGATGAACTCCTCCAGGTCCTGGAGTTCGGTCTCCGCCCCGCCCGACATGGCGACCCTACGGCGCAGGCCGCGGATGGCCTCGCGCGGCGAATTGGAGTGCATGGTCGACATCACCGACCCTTCGCCGCTGTCGAACATCTGCATGATCGGGAAGGCGTTGTAGATGCGGATTTCGCCGGGGATGAGAACGTCGGGATTGTGCCGCATGCAGGATTCGATGATCAGCCCCCAACCCATGTTGCTGACGGATTGACGGGGAGGAACGCGCATCGGCACGTAGTTCGGGTGCGATACCCGAAGTTCCGGCGTGTCCTCTACCGTGATGATCCGCTCGGTTTGCGGAACGTAGGTGATCATGTGGTTCTGCAGCGTCGTCTTGCCGGACCCGGTGCCGCCGGACAGGAGACTCGAACCGCCGCCGGCCACGGTCTCGGCGATCAGGTCCTGGTCTTCCGGCTTGACGTGGAAATCGTCGAAGGTGGCGTCCAGGACGCGGTAGACGCGGATCGACACGGCAAAGCCGGTGCCGATCATCGGGCCGACATTCCCTTGGAACCGGCTGCCGTCCGGTGTTCGGCAGGCAATGTCGGGAAGCTTACGGTCGAAGATCAGGTCATAGCTCGCCGCGAGATGGTGACAGAGGCTGAAAACGGTCTCCGCCGCTTTCTTCCCGGAAATGAACTCGCTCATTTCCCTCGGCACGGGTTTGTCGCCCTCGCCCGCGACCCGGACCAGAATGCGCCCGGGCCCGTTGGCCATGACTTCGGTGATCTTGCCTTTGAAGCGCGGCGCTTCGATGATTTTTCGAAACGGCTTATAGGCCTCGATCGCCAAGGGCGAGAAATCCTGCGAGAAATCGACCATCAGGGCGGCCTTCTACTCGAACCGATAGGTGCGGCCCGTCCAGCCCTGCGCCTGGGCGTAATTGTTCATGAGGGTGACTTCATCCTCGCCGTAATCCATCGAAGACTCGCAGCGCGCCGCCGGCGAGCCCGACCAGTTGGCATCGACGGCATAGCAGTAGGCCGTGCCGCTGCCCCCCCATCCCGTGGTGGAACCGGTCTGCACGCCTCCGATCGTCCCCGAGCATTGCGAAGAGAACGTCGCCGTCGCCGTATCGACGATCGCCCCATCGTCGCGCATCACGTTCATGGACGCGGTCCAGGTCGCGCTGTAGTACCGGCTGTTCGGGCGGCCGGAAAACAGCGCATTGGGGTCGGGGCAAGGCGTCAGCCATTTCATCGACGTCGTCAGGCCCGATTGCGAGACCTGCGGCCAGGTCGCCGCGATTACGTTCTGGCAGGCGTCGGTCGGTCCCGTCGGGTCCGCCGGACCGGTGCCTTCCTTGAACTCCGTCGTGCCGCCGACTTCAATCCGGTCGTAGATGTCATAGTTGGCGCGCAGCGTCAGCTTGTTGCAGCCTTCGTACTCGACCTCGCCGGTCGCCTCGATCGTGGACGACGTCAGCGCATAGGGGATTTCAGGCGCATCGACACGAACCTGGGCCGAGGACACCACGACGTCGCCGACGGACGGCGCCGTGATGTAGATTTCCGTCAACGGCTTCGAGATCTTGGCGGCGTCGTTGTGCTCGTAAGCGGTAATCCGCGTCTGATGGGTGAAGACCTGGTCCGTGTCCTGCTCACAAACCCCGACGAATTGCTTGGTCCCGCCCAATGTGTGAAAAAGGCGCGCCTTGCCGAAGGACTGGTTTCCGGCAAGATTATGGACGAACTCTCCGATACATTCCGACGTATCCTTCTCCAGGCCCGCGTTGACGGACAGATCCGGCTGGCAATCGGAGATGATCGTCACCGCGCCGTCCCGTGAGATCTCGGTGCGGTACTGCTGATAGGCGACGCCGAGGCCGCCGGCGCCATAGTCGATCAAGGCGCTGCACGCCACGGTGTTCTTGATATGCGCGACGGTTTCCGCCGTATCGGTACAGTCCTGAACGATCCGTTCGACACCTTCCACGACATAGACGGCCTTCTTGCGGACGGTGCTGGACCCGGCAGCGAAGTCATGACGCAGATCGCAGCCGGTTTCCTTCCGCTCGATATCGTAGGCCGTGACGCCCGGCGTCGCCCGGCAGTTTTCGACGACGACGAGTTGGTTGTCTCGGTTGCGGTAAGTCAGTTGCGACCGCGGCGTCGCTTTCAAGGTGTCCAGGTTCGCGTCGACCGAGCAGTTGCTCGCATCCTCCTCGAGCGGGAACGCCGTATCCTGGTCCGTGAAGCATTCGCTCCCTTCCCCGTTCGTCAGGCTCGAGGTCACGCCCTTGTAGACGTAGTACTGGCGATACCGCGGACGCGCGATCCCCAGATCCTGGTCGACCGTGTCCGTGCAGGACCCGTAGCTTCTTTGAATCGGCAACCGGTCGATACCCGGAGAACAGGCCCCGACGGGCACGCCGTTCTCCGTCTGCCGCGAGAGAATGGTCACGAGTCCGGCGTCCAGATCGATGTCCGGTTCGCACCCTTCCGTCGATTCACCGATCGTCGCCGCTTCCTCCGGAGTCGTATCCGTCGCCGCCGTTTCGGGCAGCTTGAATTCCGTGTCCAGCTCGTTGCCGCCACGGCCGCTCGACGCGAGCGGCGCCGCTTGCGATCCGCCGACCCCGGCGATCCCCGCATCGGCGACACCTTCCTCGGCCGCCTCGACCTCTGGCGGAAGGGGCTCGTCCTCGGTCAAGGGATCACCGCCCTCGTCGTAGAGGCGCTTCACAGCCTCGACGACCGCGGCATAATCGCCCTCGGCGACCACGGACGTCCCTTGATTGATCGCGCTGCGTTCCGTCGCGAAAGCGGACTTGAGCGGAGAGCGGAGAACCGCCATCCGGCCGCGCGACGCATCGACGACGGCCGTCCAGCTCACCTCGCCGTCCTTCTGCGGCGCCGCCTCCGCACCTTCCTTCGGAACCGCGGTCGGATCCGGCGCCCGCTCCGTGATCCGCATGTTGCCGCGCAGCACGACTTCCCGCATCCGTTCGGCATCCTCGCCATTCCCGATCACGTTGGCGAACCGTGCCCGCACTCTGTATTCGGAGACCGGAACGCCCTGCTCGGTCGAAACGCGTCGGGCTTCCTCGGGTGTCAGCGACACATTGTCCTGCATCACCACGGGTAACTGACGGGGAAGCGCCGCACCGCCGACGTCGACGGGATCCGATCCGGCCGGGACGCCTGATGCCGACCCGTCACCCACAGGGGCGGTCTGTTGCGCGGCATTTCCATCCTGCGTCGGGAATACCTTCTTGATCGTCTGGTCCTGCCCCAACGCCGCGACGGGAGTCAGCACCAAAGCCAGCGAAAGGCCGAAAACCGCCTGCCGATACGTCAGGCGCGTCGCATTCATGTACATTTGCTTCCGCGCCGCCTCGAGCGGCGCCCCCAGTTCACCCATTGATTGCCCTCGCGCCGGTCCCTGCCGGCCGGACGCGAAGCCCGGGACGTCCCGGCGCCGCGCACCCGCATAGGGGCTCCGACGCGAGTCCGGCGGGCCCCATTGGCGATTTCTTTAAAAATTCTGTCAAAAAAACCTTGTCCTGTCTCCAATGCAAATGCATTGTTGACGAGCCAAGGCCCCTGGAAACCCGAGGAGGAATCGGTGCCGCACGATGGACAAGGCGGTTCGGACGCGGGTGTCCGAATGCACTTCAAGTCAACATTGACGACACGCAGTCAGACGACACTGCCCTCCGCCGTCCGTCAGTTCCTCGGGATCGAGAGCGGCGAGACCGTCTATTACACGCTGGACTCGCAACGGGACGTCGTCCTGCTCACGGGCAGACCCCTCCGGCAATCCCCCGAGGATGCGAAGGTCATCAAGACCGCCGACGGGCGTTTCGCCGTCTCCATGCCCGATTTCGACAGGGTTCTCGCCCATCAGCAAGCGCATGACTGCTCATTGGACGACGCCTTTCGCGCCGTCAGTCCGCGCGCAATGAAGCTGGAAGAGCAGCGAGACGCCTGACAAAGCCGCGATGGTGCCGTATTACTTCTGTGGCGCCCGGGCGACCGCGACGGCATCGCCGTCCTCGCCAGTGATCAGCGATGGTTCCGGAAACCAAAGGTCGGCGAGCGGTTGGATCAACAAGCGCGTCCCTCGGGCCGCGATCAGGATTTCCTTGATATCGAGGTTTCGCTCCAGGATCTGCTGCGTGACCTGGCCGGTATTTTCGACCCCCGCCTCGAAGGCCGCGGCGTACCGCTCGTCGTCCTGGGGCGTCGCCAGCGCAACGCCGACCGGCGCGGTCGCGAACAACAACCCGACGCCGTAGCGCTCCCAGAACCGGCTATGAAGCACACCGGGGACCCCCGTGCCGCCGGTCACGTCCTGCGCCTGGAACCCGTTCTCGATATTGATCCCTCGGCCGTCGGGCGTGGTAAACCGGCGCCAGACCACGTTGAGCCTCGTATCCCCCGGGCTGTCCGTGCCTTGATAATCGCCGAACACCCGCGTTCCTTTCGGCAACAGGACCAGGCGTTTGTCCGGACTGGTGCCGAACACATCCTTTTCCACCGTGCAATGAACGAAGCCCGGGATCTGGGAAAAGATGTTCGTGTTCAACAGGCAGTTGATGGACTTGTGGACGGTGATCACCCGCGCCTGGTCGACGGGATAGGTAAAGAAGTTCTTTTGGATGTCCACCGTCGTCCAGTCTTCATGCGTCTGTTTGTAGCGGGGCGCCTCGGCCGGCGACAGTGGGTCCAGGCGGTAACTGATCCGCTTCCCTTCCGTTGCCCGCCGCTCGGCCCTGAGCGCCGCGATCCGGCGCGCCATAGGATCTTCCGCCAGTTTCGGAAGGCGCGCCGAACCCGCGAGCACCGCCTTGCCCGCCGTACCTTTCGTCACGGCGATCAACAATCCGGAGTAAACGCCGTCGCCGGCCGGCTTGAAGGCAACTTCGACGAAACACGTCCCGCCAGGCGCCACGGCCTTGCCCCTGCATTCCTCGTCCCGAATGCTGAACGCCTTGTCGCCTTCCAGCCGAAGATCGTTGACGACCGCGGCCTTCTCGCCCGTATTCCGCCAGACGATCTTGCGCATCGCCGGATCGCCGACGAGGATCGCGCCGAAAGACACCTTGGACCCACCGACGACCACGAGGTTGGCGGGGCTCAGTTCACGCGGTTTTTGGTCGTCATTGACGATCGTCACCGTCGCTCTGAGGCGGCCGGGGTCAAGGGACGCGCCCGACACATCCGACAGTTCGACCGAGAACTGCTCGTCCGCTTCGAAGGCCGTATCGTCGAGAATACGGATTTCCAGGCGCTTCACGAGATCGGTTTCGGAAAACTCGACCAGCCCGCTCGCCGCGGCGAAATCCTTCCCTTCCTCGGCTGAGCCGGGCGCGGTTCTGTATTTCAACGCAATCCGCTCTCCCGCACTTTTGTCCCGCGATATTTCGAGCGCCACGACACCCTCACCCTCCTTCACCTTGGCGTTGAGGGAGCTCTCGGAAAATCCGACGACCGGCGTATCGGGAAAAAGGCTCGATCGGCTTTGCGGCTCGGCCGGGGGCGGTGGCGGCGCCGGCGGCGTCTGTCCGTCACCGAACCAGGAACCGGAAGTGCCGAAAATCCATGAGAATATTTCGCGGATATCGGAGCCCAGGTCCGCTTTGGCCGGCGACGGCGCGGCAACCAGAATGCCGGCCGCCAGGGCACAAGCGATTTGCCGCTTATGAAGCCGCACGAACGTCATGAGCCGTCAGCTTTCCGGGCCGTTATAGGTGATACAAACAACACGCTGGCCGTTCCGGAGCCGGAAATCACCTACCGACTCGATAATGATGAAGTTTCCGGTCGGGCCGCCGATCTGAACGTTCACCGTGCTGTCGATACCGTCCACGACTTCGGCGACGTCCACGATCGGCGTATTGTCCCCCGCCACTCCCTGGCCGAAGTCGAGAATGGTATACCGCCCATCATGGAACACCCGCTCCGGGGCGATCCCCGCGCTGCCGCTCTTGGCGGCGATGGTGAACTCGCCGAAGCGAAGATCGTTCATATTGAACGGAACCTCCCGGAGATAATCCGGCTTCTCGTGCGGGTTGGCCCCGGGCGTGCCCGGCCGCCCAGGCATGGGCGCGGGCTCCGCATTCTCGCCGGACGGCAAGGTGGACGCATCCAGCGTCTCGACCTCCACGGCTTCAATCGGCGCCGGCGACCGGGACGCGCTGCGAAACATCCCCACGGACCGGCGCTTCGGCTTAACGAAAACGGTGACATTGGGAATGCTTTTGGACTCAACCGGATAAGAGCGAACGTAGAAGGTATAGACACGCTCTTCCGACTGGGCGGCCTCGCCGACCTTCCGTTTAGGCGAGGTTTTCGCCTGGGTGATGATCGTCACCTGCGTGTCGATCCCCGTCACGTCGTTCTTCGGGCGCAGCAGGATTTGCCGGCCCGTTTTTTCCTCACGCTGAACCTCGATCGTTCGCTCATCGCCGACGAACGCATCGAGCACCCGTTCGCCCCTCGGAAAAAAGATCGAGGTGAACATCAAGGAACGAAGCCGCAGGCAGAGAACACGGTTGGGATCGTATCCCCAGGTCCCGACCGGCTCAGCGATGCTGTCGGCCGAACCCGCGCGCGACCGATCCGCGTGCTTCCGGTCGGTGCTGCACAAGCCGTCCCATGCGGATTGATATTCCTTGAGGTCCGTCGCGCGATCCAATACCCGCGCGCCCGCACCACTGGACGACGCGGACTTGGCCAGCTTGTCCAGCAGCCCATCGCTTTGCGCAAGAACCGGTGTCGCCGCCGTTAGAACGACCGCCGCCGCGGCGGCCACCATCAACCGCTTCATGACCCTTCCCCTTTCTTCGTTCCCAGTTCGGAAACCGGCGCCTTTTCCTCGGTCACCGGTGTCTGCTGATACCCCGTCACCCAGAAATCTTCCGGGTTCAGGAAACGCTCGTTCCTCGGCGACGGCTTTTGCGCCTCCGGCGGACAGCGGCGCGTAACGAACGCCCCCCGGCAGAACGCCCACCACACCTTCGCAACAAACTTCCGTTTCCGGATGACCGTCGGATGGGGCCCGTCGATATGCTGCACGTCGGTCAGGGTGAAGCGGAGCTCGAATTGATCGTGGCCGATCTGCAGCGGCTCGGACAGGTCGAACGAGACCTGACGGGACTCCCGCCGCTCGAACATCTTCTGGACTTTCTTCTGGTCCACCAGTTCGACGAAGCTCCGGTACACCGCCGGCGCCGAATGCTTGGCGACGAAGGCGCACATTCGCTCGTCCATCCGCAACGGATCCTCGAGACAGCCGGTTCCCCAGCGCCGGTTCATCTCGACGGGATCGGACACGATCTCGTTTCGCAGCCTGACGTAGTCCGTCGCGTATTTCTTCGCCAACAGGATCATCTGCGACGTCCCGCGCTTCAGCGGCTCCATCTCGATCACCGCATCGTGGTTGTCCTTGACCTTGACCAACCAGGGCACGGTCCGGGTCGCGAAGGGCCAGGCATTGATGATGAACGTCGTCTGCGCGTAGTTGGCGAGCAGTGAGACGACCAGGGCAAAAGCCAGGAAACGGACGGCGACCCGGTTGGCCCGGCCGCGATCACCCGTTTCCCAATCGTCGAGCGTCCCCAGGGTGTCGCGGCCGGCCTCATGCCGTTCGGCGGCCGCGACGCTATCGACTTCCCGGATCCCCTTCGATCCACGGCCCGGAAGCAGGTTTGTTAGTGTTCGCCACATTCCGTTTTCGTCCCTCTCTGCACTTTTTGCCGGCCGGTCGGCCCGTCGCCGCCGTCTGCCTCAGCCGAATGCCTCGATAAGGCGGCGTTTGAGTCGCTCCAGATCTCCCGGCCCGAGGTTGTCCTGCGGGATTTCGTTGCAGGCACAAGGCGAGGCCGGCAACTTGTCGATGCCCGAGCCCGTATCCACCGGCTCGGACTCGTCGCTGGCGCATCCGGCCAGGGCCATGAACGCGACGGCCAACATCGCTGCCGCCAGGACACGCCCGCCGCTAGTGCGCGTCGGGGTTGGTCCACAGATCGCCGGAGCGGATGCCTTCCTGATTCTGGTCGTTTCCATTGGGGTCTCCTGTGTTGAGTTGGTCGGCACCGATCGCGGCCTCGCGGGGATCGCTCGCAACCCCGTTCGCCGACATCATGTGCACATAGGTGGCCATCAGGCCTGTCTGGACCGCCGTTTCGCTCGTCAGGTTCAAGATCGCCTGGGTCAGGACGGTGATCCGGTCCTGCAGGTCCATTTCGCTGCCGAGCTGTTGACGGACGCCGTTGATCCGATCCTCCGACGTGGCCGCCACGTTGCGCGCGTAGATCGCATAGGCGTAGGCGTCTTCCGTTGCGTTGCGGGCGATCCGCGCCTTTCCGCGCAGGATCGACCCGAGCTCGACGTCCGTGATGTTCTTGGGTATGCGCATCCCTTGCACGAGGCGCTGCGCCGAGGCGAAGGTATCCGCACTGCCCGTGCCGCCGGCGCCGGTCATCGATGCGATATCCGTGATCGCATCGACGGCGGCCGCCACGTCGCGCTGCCGCGACACGGGACCGAGACCGTCGATCATCGATTGTCCCCTGCGGAGGATGCCGCCCAGGTCCCCGACCAGGTCGATCCCCTTCTTGATGCCCAGCGTATCTTCCATGTTAGTCATTCGTTCGAGCTGTTTTCCCATGTTTGCCAACATCGATGCCGCCCGCGCGGCCGTCGCCGCATTCTGCGCCAGGTTGGAACTGTCGAAGACGGCTAGGGCGGCGACGGATTGACCCCAGGGTGTGAAGATCAGAACGCCACCGGTCAGGAAAGCGCCGCAAACTGCGGCGATCGTTGCAGATCGCCAGGTCCGCCGGCCGGATGCGACGGGCAGGGTTTGCGCCTGACGGACAAGAGATTTCCGCCGCGCGGCGGCGCGCGCCAGCGCCTTGCGGGCCGATGCGTTTCCGGTGCTCATGGCACGCTCTCCTCGAGAGTTTCGACGAGATCGCGCATCGAACAGCCGAAGGAGCCGGCAAGCCCGGTGACGAAGATCACGTCGCCCACGTCCTTTCTCCCCGCTTTCATCTGAACGACATCGGCCTTCAACGTTCGTCCGACCAGATCGCAGGTCTTCGTCGCGGTCGGACACTCGAGAGCCCCCCTGATCTGCTGCGCCATGTGCACGAAGACCTCCCGATAGGGCTTGATCGGGCTTCCGTCGTCGGCGAGCAGTATCTTCGCGATCGAGGTATCGGCGCGCCGGCACAACTCAAGGTCTTCTTGAGACAGCGACCGGCCTGGATCATGCACCGCCTGTGCCGCCGCCTGCCCGGCGGCAATCACCAGGACCGCAGCGATCGCGGCGGAAACTGCGCCGCGCGTATGCTTGGTCGTTCCGATCTTCATCTGGGGATACTCCCTTTCCGTTACTCAGCCGCTACTTGCGCCGGCCCATCCGTGCCGAGCCAATGTTCCAACCAGCGATCTCCGAGAGCCGCCTGCAGAGCGCGCACCTGGTTCGCCGGCTCCGGCGCCGATTCAAAGATCTTCAAGTGATCCCCGAGGGCGTCGGTCAGGTCGATATCCAGCACCACGGAGCCCATCCCCCGACGTTTCAGCAGGACATAGTGCTCCAGGCCGGCGACGGACGGATCGTCCCCCTTGACGATCGCGAATTCCCCGGGCGTCAGGCCCAACTGGCCCGTGTATTCTTCCCGGTCCGCTTCTTCGTTCGGGAACACGAACAGATTGGGGCACTGGCTCAACAGCAACTCGGCGGTTCCGGTCTCCTGGAGCGTTCCCACGCGCTGGAAGGCGGCGATCAGCACGCCGCGCATCTTCCGCATTTCCTGCATCCACTTTTCGAACTCACGGCGAAAATCGCTGTTGCGCAGAAGCGCCGCGGCTTCATCGACCTCCAGAATCCAGGGCGATCCCTGCCGATCCATCAACGTTTCGATCCGGAACGTGATGTAGGCGACCAAGGGACCGGCCATGACCGGATCATCGAGCACCCGGGTGAAGTTGAACGTCACCATCCTGGTCAGGGACAGCGTGTCCTCGCCCTCGGTGAAGATCGTCGAGTACTGTCCGCTCACGAACCGCTTGATGGCGTTGGCGTGCGGCGAGTCCGGCGTCAAGCCGCGATAGACCGTGTCGAGGCTGCGCTGGTCCTTGCTCGGCAGTGCCATGGTGTCACGAACCGCGCGCGAGATCTCTTCGAGCGCGATCGGCTCCTGGCCATGAACGCCCGCGAGATAATCCCGCACCCAGGCGGTCAGCCAGGTCACGATCGTGCCTTGCGGGTCCGGGTCCATGCGAAACGGGTTCAAGGCGAAGGTTTCGCCGACGCCGGACTCCGGCGCCTGCATGTGCAGATACCGCCCGCCCAACGCCACTGTCGGCACGTAGGCGCCGTCATAGCGGTCCAGCTTGAAGGCATGCAGATTCGAATAGCCAAGCGCCGATGTGGTGAGGAAGTTCATCAGTACGGATTTACCGGCGCCCGTACCGCCGATCAGCAACGTATGACCCGCCGACAGTTTCTGCTCGTTCTCGTGATAGCAGAACGCGAAAGGGCTGCCGCGCGCGGTTCGGAACATGGTAACGGCGCGCGGTCCCCAGTCGCACCGCGTCTGTCCTTGCGCCGGCGTCTCGAGCGACAAGAGCGACGCCGAGTTCGACGTGATCAGTTCGCAAGAATGAATGTCATAGGAATGCGGCGGGAAAAGCGACATGAACAGGGCTTCGAGCCAGGGGCCTTCGCGCACCGTCGAGATCTCGTCGTAGTCGAGCGCGCGTTCGACATTCGACATCCGCTGTTCCAGGTCCTGCCGCGTTTCCCCGAACACGAAGATCTCGACCTGGTGGTCGACGATCATCTCCGGGTTCTGCTGAGTGTTCACCAGGCCCTCGGCCGCTCGGAAATCGTCATCCGCTTCCGAGCTGGTCTGCGATGAAACCGACCGCTCCCGCTTCCGCTTCACCCGTTCGGCCGATTGGCCCTGGTCCGAGACCTTGATCCACTGGGCCACCAGCACCTCGGCGTCGACCGAGGTCGCCCGCTGGACGATCGCCTCGCTGGTGGCGGCCCCCCAGGAGCCGATACCGACCCCGCCCATGTATTTCGTCCGGGATCCGCGCTGAAATTCCACAATCCCCCGCAGCTGCGAGAACGCACCGACCTTGTGAAAATGAACCTGCGTCCGCGTCAGCGCATGCGACAGGCGTTGGTTCAAGCCCGCGGGACGAACCGGCGTCGACGCCGCCATGTAATTCGGCGCGCTGACTGTCCCTTCCTTGCTGTTCGGATTCCCGGCCATCTTCACGGCCACGGCATTCAACGGGTTGAGGATCGCGCCCCAGGCGGCCAGCAGCGGGGATTCCGTCTCCTCTTCCGCGTGGAGCTCCCGTGCTCTGAAATCCTTCAAGGCCGCCAACGTTATTTCGACGGCCTCGTCCAGCTGATGACGCGCTCTCGACGTGCTTCCCTTGACCCAGATTACGATCAGGTGGCTGTTCCGATACGTGCGTTCGAACGAACCATGCCACCGCCGCTGCACTTCCCGCAGGAGCGGATTATCGTATGCGTCCACGTCGACGACATGATCGTAGATCCGCCGCTGGCTCAGGTAGAGCAGATTGACGTCCTTCAGCTCGGGCTTGCCGAGCCTGGTGAGCCACGTCTTTCGCCTGCGGAACCTCTCATCCTGGCGGTTCTCATCCATCGCCGCGAGATCGATGCCGGCAACGCTCAGCGTGCGGATCAGCGTGCCGTCGGTACAGCGGATCGTGCGGCCGTCGTCCATCACGCGATCGAACATGATACGGTCCGCCAGACGTTCCATCTTGGCCTTCGGGTAGACGGCCCGCTGAACCGCGGGGACGGAAAGCGCGGCCGCCAATGCGGCGGCGGCCGTTCCGGACAACAGATTGAACATCCATTTTCCGCCGTCGAAGATGTCCGGCGCGACATCACCGAACTGCCCGATTTGACTGAGTTGCCCTAGATCCGCCATATCACGACTCGTAGTAGGTCCCTTTCACGGGAACGATGTTGCGCGTCCATTGAAACGGCCACCGGCGCGCCGCGAATATGCTGGCGGCCCAGATCTTCTCTACATGAGGGTCGATCCGGTAACGGCGCCGGCAGTACGCCAGGAACCACGCCCAAGAACCGAGCAACACCAGCATGAACAGGCCGTCCCACCAGTCCTTGACCACGATGGCGACGGCGCCGAACACCACTGTGCTGACGATGAACGCGCGGAACGGAATGCCGCCCAGGTTGTCCGGGTAGGCCATGGCCGCCAAGACCGGAACCTTACGTTCCGCCATGACGGATCACTGAACGCCGAGGAAGCTGACCAGGGGCTCCGCGAAGACCGCGACGAGAATCCCGACCACGGCACCGGAAAAGAACTGCGTCGCATACCGGCGTGCGGGCGGAATCAGAGCGTAAACGAGACCGCCCACGGTCAGGCCGATCAGCGCGCCATACCGCACCAAACCGGCCAGCTCCGTATGGGTCGATTCACCGAGCCCCTTGATGTCGTCGAACAGCCGGGTGTCGTCTCCGGCCGAGCCGAACAGACCGGCCGCATGGGCGTCCTGCATCACGCCCAGGACCGCCGCAACGCCCGCGGCCACGGCCAGCACGACGACGGTCTGGGCCGCCACGCGGCAGGACACGGCCATGCCCGACGACATGAAATCGCTTCGCACCGCCTGTTTACAGAATCGCCCGCAGGCCTGCCCGGCTCGCGCCAAGGCCTTCATTGTCCCAGTGAACACGCCGACATTCTCCTTTTGTGTTTAAACCCCAAAACTTTTAAAGTTAGCCCCGATTGAATGTTCGTTTGGACGGGGTCATTCCTCGCTTGAGAGCATTTTAAAAATATTTTTAAAAAAAAGGCCAGCGTTTCCACGCGCCGTAGGGAATTTTTCGTCATGCCAGAACTCGACTCATCCGCCTCGCCGGGCACCGGAGACAAAGGCGGCTCGACACAATCGAGCGATAAAAAACCCGGTGTTCGCGGCCGAGGAAAATCGGAGGTCGCGTCGATCCGTACCCTGTTCGGCAGCATCGATCCCCGTTATGCGGATCTCCGCTGCATTCCCGTCAACAAGCGGAAGGGTGTGCTTGTCGGGACCGGCCCGGAGGACGCGGACCTTTTCCAAACCTCGGTGCAGATGCCCTCGGACATCGCCGTCCGGATCGACCGTTACCGCGAAATCCTCCGACACCGCTTCAGCCTCGGCAAACTGCCGAACCGTGGCTTGACCGCCGGCTACCTCCTGGTTTCCGGCCAGGCCCGGGTCGATCGCGTCGGTGATGTTCTTGACCTGCCGCTCGACAAGGACGCAGACAAATTCGTCAACCATGCCGTCTGGGCCCCCGTCGGGCCCGATTCCGCATGGGAGCGCATCACCGGCAGCGTCAACGCGCGCGGCAGCGCGCTCTGGGTCCGTATTCCGACCCTCATCAATTACGCCATCGAATTCGACCCCAACCTGGAAGCCGACGCCTTGAAGCTCACCTCCAAAGGCCACTGACCGGCCCGGCCGCCGACAAGAAACGAAAGGTTCAAGAACCCATGAACGCCCAGGGCAGACAAAGCCGGATCTCTACTTCCCCGGACCAAGCCGGCGTTGGCCGCCCTGCCGGCCAGTCGCAGATCTTCGTGCAACTGCCCAAGCCGCTCAGCGATCTTGTGAAGCGCGTCTACGACAAGGAACAAGCGACAAGGGCCATCCGATCCCTGGAAGCCGGCTTCGACCTCGCCCGCGTCGCCCGCAACTTTCGTCCCGAGCTGGGGTTCGTCAACGGCGACAACCGCCTCGTTTCCACCCGCCTGCGAATGGACGTCCGATGCCAAACCCTGTTCACGCAGGTCAAGACCACTTTCTCGCTAAAGAACAAGGAGCTCGTGATCGCGGGCATCTGGCACGCCATCAACGATCCGGAAGGCAATCTCTTCAATTACCATTGGCGGCAAATGCGGGAAGGCCGCTAGGCCGCGTCACCCCTAGACCGTCTATTCGTAAATCGACCGGCCCTTCGGGCGGGCCTTGAAGAAGGTCACGCCGTGCACGTTCGCGTCCAGGAGCCTCTTGTTACAGGCCAGCCAAAGGACACTGTCGACAGTGGCGATCCGGTCGCCCGACGCGCGGGACAACTGACGGCATAATGCCATGCAGGCGGCGAACCGCTCTCGGACGGGGCGTCGCGGCTTGTCGGGATAACCGGCCAGACGGCACAGCCATATGTCGGGCTTGCATACGTCCATACCGATGTTCTTCGCCAGCTGCCACTTCGTATCGTCGCCGATGAACGGGATGCGCTGGCACCAGGCGACGAAGGCCGCCTCGTCCTCGGCGCGCAGCAGTTCGTTCATCTCGCCGTACAGGGCCTCGCGGCGTCTCCAGGCATCATCGATCGCCGCCGCCTTCGCCTTGTACCCGAACCCCTCGACAGCCGGGCGACCGGACTCCACGGCCGCCATGACCCGTCTATGGATCGTCCTGGCGGCCTGGGCGCTGCGCCCGGCGCAGAGAATGATATAAGCGATCTCCCGCGCCAGATCCTCGGCCGACGGGGGCGGCCATATCGCTTCCGACCATTCGATGATCTCCCGGGCGTCCGGGTCCGTCTCCACCATCCACGACCTGATCAGCCCGTAGAAGCGCGGCGAAATCCGCGCTTCCGGTGACCAACCCGGCAACCACGGCATGCCCGTGACGCCGGCCGGACGCTCTTCCGAGGCTTTCCCGCCCTTCATGCCGCTTCCTTCCTGGCCGCGTTGTCCCGACAAGCCGCCTCGAGCAGGGTTCTGTTTCGCGCCCAAGGCGTTCGGTCGTAGAGGCGGCCGTCGAAGTTACGGCCGGCCTTCTTCTTGTCGCCGACGTAGGACCCGTCCTCGCCGAACACGCCCCATTGCTTGAAGAACAGGATGTCGGCGTACCGATCGATCAAGTCGTCAAGCCAGGCCGCCTGGAGGCGCCAAGCCGGATCCTTCGTATTGGAGGCGCCGCCGACGATCAGGGCCGCGGCCCCGTCGAAAGAAACGCTGTCGAGCGAGCTCGCGAGCGGTTCCGCGGAGACCCATGCCCTTCCCGTCGATCCCCAGACGTCACGAAAGATATCCCATCGACCCGCCGCCGTCGCATCGTCGACGGTCACGCCCGGCCAAATATGATCCGGCAAACCACTGAGCCAATGCGCCGGCGCGATCTTTCGAACGTTCTGCGGCCGATGCGTCAACAACAGGATGTCCAGGTCCCGGCATTCCTCGAGCAGATCGACGAGCTCGGTCTGCCACTCGGGATGGCGCCGGGCGACTTCCTGGTCCGCCCAATCGGAAAGGGAATGCATGAACACGGCGAACGGATTGCCGGTCCCAGGCGTTCTTTCGACGGGGCCATCGAAACCGGGCAGGATTTCGCCGCCGGCGGCCAGGCCCGCCTTGACGGCCCCGGCCAACCTGTTCAAGCGGCGCAGTTTCGCGGGGGCCGAGACGAACCGCTTGCGCGCCGCCCCCGGTCCCCACTCGATATCAAGGCGCTTCGAACAGAAATCCTCGGCGTAACAGATGTCGCAGCCACTCCGCCCTCCGGGCCGCGCCTTCACTTTCGTACACCCGCCCCAAAGGTTCGCGGTGAACGAAGCCCATTCAATGCCCGTATACCCTTTCCGCCGGGGAACCCCGGCCACGGACATCAGTTGTTTGGCAACCGGCATGAACCGACCCTCCCTACCGTTCCGCCGTCCGATCGGCGGCCTTGGAGATCCGCGCCGAAACCGCGCGCGCCTCCGTGCCGATCTTCTGGTCGAGCCCACGTTTGACGGCAGCCGCCATGACGTGCGGTTTTGCCGCGATCTCGCCGTCCAATGCGGTCAATCGCTCGAGGGCCTGCTTCAACGACCGGGACTCCTCCTTCGTTCGCGCGCGCCAATTCTCTTTCGGCTCCTCTTCCTGCCGCTCGGCTCGGCGCGCATCTCCGAGCGCCGCCGACGCGCGGGCCTCCAGACGGGCGAGCATTTCGAAACGCTCGATCAGTTCGCGTTCATCCGCCTGCTCGAGCCGCTTGATCACTTTCTGCCGCGCCCGGCGCCTTTTCATGGCGGCCGCCACCTCATCCGCGTCGACGCCTTTCTTCAGCAGATCGCCGCTCAAGCGATCCCGAAACGTCTCGGCCTCGCTCGCCGTTTTCGACGCTTCCCGCCTCAAGCCCTCCTGCCTGCTGTCGGGGGCCTCCAGGCGCGCGAGTGCGGCTTCGATCTCCATCGACAAAACCGCCCGTTCGCCGAGCAACGTTTCCTGCTCAAGCCGGCGCACGGCGGCGCCCGCCCGGCCCGTCGCCTGGCGGTACGTCCGCCGCGCTTCCGTGCGAACCTTGGCCGTTTCCTTTCGACGGGCGGCACCCCACTTGTCCAGATTGGCGCAAAGCCCTTCCGCCTCCCGGCGCAACGCGACATCCTTTCCATGGTCCCGAATGGCGGCGGGCCTCCGCAGGACGTCGTCGGCGCGCCAGGCCGTCACGGCGACCTCGGCGTTGGACTTCCGGAACGCCAGACCCGCGTCGACCAGACTGTCGGCCGCCTCGGCCGCATCCCGCGCGGCCGCCTCGACTTTCGGGAACATCAGGCGACCGGCTCTCGACAGCAACGGCGCGATCTCATCAACCACGGCCTTGTCCGCTTCGACCGACAAGGCCGCCTCGCCGACCGCCTGGCGGTAGCGCCAGATCCACTCGGCCGCGTAGTTGCGGGAGCCCTTGACCGTGACGACCCCTCGCCGCTCCAACGCGGCAGCCGCCGATCCAAGATGTTCGCCCGGCACCTTGGCGACCCCCATGTCCTTGTAGGATCGCGGATCGTACCGATGCTCGAGGCCTTCCCGTTCCAGAACCCTGTTCACGGCCGCCGCGAATTTCTCCCGCAACCGCTTGACGAAATCGATACGCCTGGTCTCCGGATGCTTGGTCGGCGAGAACCGCCAACGCTCGCCGAGGCGATCCGCCGGGCGGTCCGAAAACACGAAATGAAGGTGATAGTTCCGGCGGTCCGAATGTTCGTCCGGCCGATGAACGACACCGTGCCATCGAAGGCCCATCTCCGTAAATTCACGGCCGAACGCCATCAGGATATCACGGCGGCCGTCGGGCCCCACCTCCTCTTCGAAGGGCATCTCCGCGATGATCCCCTGCAGGACCCGGCCGTTGCCTTGCTCGAACGCCTCGACCTGGCGCCAGAAGGCGACCCGGGCGTCGAGCGTATCGCCGATATTCCCTTCGGACAGAAGCGCCCCCTTCGCATCCGCTTCGACCGCGCCGTCCCGTTCGATGTAACGCTGCCGCCGCGCCGCCGTACCGGCGCCGTTACCCAGCTGCCGCGGCGACACATCCTTCGGCCGGGCGTAACCGCATCCGCGGGGCGCGGGCGTGCCGGGCTTCACCCACCAGCCGCCGTCCCGGCCGTTCACGACAACCTTGCCGTCCCACTTGGCGCCGCCCTCCTTTGCCGCCTCGCCGGCGCCTTTGGGAACGGACAGATAGGAACGCTTGTCGAAAGGAACCGGACGCGAATGCGGCTTCACCACCTTAGAGTGTCGGAAGTAGAACGTCCGGCCTCCCGTATCGGTCTTGGGCCGCGTCGAGAACGGAGCCGGGACACGAACGTCATGGCGATACCGCCCGCCGCCGTACCCGCCCATCAGGACAGGCTTCCCGGCGATCAGGTTCTCGACCATCCGCTCTTCCGCCTCGTTGAACCGGCCCATCTTGACCCGGTCCTTTTCATCGTCCTCGATCAGCCCGTAGAACTCTGCCATCGCCTCTTTAAAACCCCCGATTTTGCCGATTTGTCCGACAAATGCGGTAATGCGCCTGTTTAGTACCCATGGATTTTAAATCTACATGGACTTATTTGGCAAAATTTTTATAAAATACATACATCCCACCTTCATGGGATGGTCCGTTTTCTGAGCCTGCATTCCATCGCGACCACGGCCCGTTCGGACCCCAACAGGACGAAAGGACGCCCCCACAATGCCAGACCAGAAATCACCGTTCCCGCCGCCCCGCGACGCCAAGTCGGCCGATACCCCCGACGACAAACAGCCGAACGGCGACGCCGGCAGCAGCGGGAACAAACCCGCCTCCCCCACCACCAACGCCCCCGGTGGGGAAAAGGCGCATAAAAGTAACGGCAGCCTCGCCGCGACACCCAAGGCTCTCGGAAGCGCGCTGACGAAAAGCGAGAAGAAGCTCGAGACCGCGCGTAACACCCTGGTCTCCGAATACAAGGCTCTGGGCGAGATGCTCGAAACCATCACCGACCCGGAGAACAGCGCCACGGCCCATAACGTCCGCCAGAAGACCGAGAAGGTCGCCAAGCTCTACGAAGACGCCATGGGCGCCAAGTCGGCCGCTCTGCAGACCCGGTCCAAGGTCAACCGAGTCCAGGGCCACGCCGTCATGGACTTCCTCGGCGCGGGCGAGATGGACGTCGATCTTTCCGAGGCCGTCGCACTGATGGACAAGGGCGCCAGCCGTAAGGACGTCCTCGCGGCTCTCTCCCGCGCCGTCGCCGACGCGGGAGCGGCCTGATGACCGAACGATCCGACCCGGCGGAGCCCCCGGGACCTGTGATCCCGTCTCGGGACGACGGGCGCCCAGTGCACACGGCAGCGGAGCCCGGCACCGAATCCGATATCCCTGAGATGATCGCCGCCGCCGAGGACGATCGTCCGCCGATGACGGAGGCCGAAGTCGAGGCGGCGGAACTCGAGGAAGATCTTACGCGTGTCTCGCGGGCCAGCGGCCTTGCCTTGATCCCGGCCGCCATGGCGGTCATCGATCTGCTGTCCGGCGATGCCACGATCACCAGCACCGTCGTCTGGTCCGTCGTCGCCGTTGCGGTCTGGTATGCGTTCCGGCTTCTTCCCGCCTACGTCAGGCGTCACGGACGCGCCGCCGGCCTCGCCCGGATCCGCGCCTGGGCCCGGATCCTGTTCTGGGTCCTGCTCGCTTGCGGCGTGTTCGCGGTCTGGCAATGGGGCCCGACCGTCCTCGCCAACCACGAGGACACCATTCGTCAGGGCATCGGCATCACCTTCATCCTCGGGCTGCTCATGCTGGCCCATAGCGGAGGCCCTGACCGATGACGGCGACGGCCCCGACGCCTCTGGCGGCGCCTCGGGACGGCGGGCGCCATGCGAACGCAGCGGCGGAAACCTCGGCGGCTTTGCCGACCATAGGTTTCCGGATACCCCGCGAACGCGGGTGCGGGCGCGCCCGTACCTCCGGCCTTGTCCTCCCGGACCTGGCGACGGCAAAGGCGTCGGGTTCCGGGGGAGCGAACGCGGCTGCGACGACACCGACGCCTCGGGACGGCGGGCGCCATGAACGCGGGTGCGGGCATCCTGCGACCCCAAACGCGAGCGTCCTGACATCGACTTCACACGGAACGCCCGCTGGAAGGTGGGGGGCTTGCGGCGCCACCTGCCCGTCAATTCGCTACGAAACCTGCGCGTCGATATCAACGGAGACCGCCGAAGAGATCCGGCCGAGACGACGATGAGCGATGTATCCCTGCCCCATTACCTGAAGGACGGCTACCTCCCGCTCCGCGACCATCTTCTGGCACGCCATGTCGACGTGCGGTTCGATTACGCACATTGCCAATCGAGGCGGTTTCCCGACAGCCCCGAAGGCTTCGTCTTCGAATTCGCCTGGGCGCTTCTGACGGCGACACGCCATCGAGCGGAGGCTCGGCCGATCATGGACCGTCTGGCGCCGGTCTTGAAATCCGGTGGAAGCCTGTTCGACCAATGCGAACCCGAAGAGGCCGCCCGGATCGAAGCGATCCGCATCGACCGCAAAAAACGATACGCCACGGCCCGCGCGCTTGTTTCCCGCGACGACGGCCCCACCGCGCTCGTGTCGTTCCTTCAGACCCTCCCGGGGATGTCCGGCGCGACCGGCTATCGCCTGGCCCGGAACCTCGGGGCGGATGTCGCCGTCCCGGATGCTTCGTTGACGGCCCTCGCTGAGCCCTTGGCGAAGCCGGTTCAAGGCCTCTGTGAGTATGTCGCCGACGGCACCGGAGACCGGTCGGCCAGCGTCGGGCTTATCCTCTCCCGCGCGATCGAATACGGTCTCCTTCTGCCGACGGCACAAGGCCCCGTCGTCGCCGTCCAGGAACATCAGGCTGGCGACTTGGACGGCCGCCGGTCGGTTCTCCTCGGCGCGCGGCGCGGAGACCGCCCATGAACACACCCGACTACACGCCGCTCTGGACCTGGATGCGCTTGCGGGAAGCCGCACGCGAAAGGAAAGATGCCGGCCTGGCGCCGCCCTATTCCGACGATCCGGTCATCAGCGCCTGGCGGTTCTGCAACGTCCGGCGGGAGGACGATCGGGTGACCAGGTGGATCCGCGTGAACATCCGAGAGCGGTTCGCGGGGCACCCCTATCTCTGGTTCATGCTTTGCGTCTCCCGCCAGATCAATTGGCCCGACACCCTCGCCGAGTTGATCGACCGGGAGGCCTGGCCGGACAATCCGGCCTTCACCCCCTCCCTGATGACGGCGGTTCTGAACGACCGGATGAAGGTGCGCGGCGACAAGACCTACGGCGCCGCCTATACCATCAACGCGCCTTCGACGAAGGGCGCGGACAAACAACAACACGTAGCGGAAACGCTCTGCGGCGGCCTCTGGGACCGCCGGGACGTTTTCGCCGACCGCCTGGATCGTTCGCCGACGCTGTGTCCACATGGCGCCCGTCAGGCCGAGGCCGCTCCTCCGTCGCGGGGCCAGCCGACGCTGCAGGGCATCCACGAACTGATCCGGCGGACAAAAGGCTGGGGCGACTTCATGGCCTACCAGGCCGTCGTCGACATGCGGTTCACCCCCCTACTCGAAACCGCCGCCGACGTCGCCAGCTGGGCCGCCGCCGGTCCGGGCACCCTGCGGGGCCTGAACCGGCTCCATGGGCGGCCGACGGACAAGAAGCTGTCCCAGGACCAGGCGCTATCGGAGATGCGCCGGATCTACAAGGTCGCCGAAGCCGAGACGGGCATCCCGCTCGACTTCTCCGACGTCCCCAACATTCTCTGCGAGACGGACAAATATCTCCGCGTCATTCACAAGGACGGCCCCATGAAGGCGGCCTATGTGCCTGGGCGCGGAGCATAGGAGGAAGGGAAGGAGACCTATCCTGCGCAGATCCACACCCATGGAGCGCCGGCTTGCCGCGGTAATCGAATGGATCGCCCGCCGGCTCACCCCGAACATGATCCTCTACAACCAGGAGATCGATCCTGTCAGCGAGGTCGCTGGCACGGAGCCCGGCGGCAAACCGATCCCGACCCTGGCGGCCAAGGCATTGGTCAAGGCCTGCCTCGAAACCCGATCGACCGCTTTGGAAGTGTCGTTCGAAGGCTTCACCCTGGTCGGGAGGGACTGCGGCGATTGGCGGATAACCGTCGAACGATTGGATGCCGGCGGCCAGGCCCCGCTCGACGGGGAGCGCGCTTGAACATCCGCAGTCGACACACCGGCCGTCGCCTCTTGTCCCATGCCGCGCTCCTGACCTACGCCGCAGGCGCGATCGAGTCCACAAGACCTCGGCGACCGAAGAAGCAGGCCGCCGCCGACTGGGCCGCGCGGCATGAAGAGGAGATCGAGGCGGCCGCCGAAGGGCTGGCCGCCGGCATCGAGACGCTGAGCGCCCAATTCCGGCGGGACCAGGAGCGCGACGACCGGCGCGGCCGCATCACGTTGAGGCGCGAACCTGTCCTTGCCTGGCTTCACGCCGAGGCGCCGCCGCCGCCCTTCGATTGCCGGCTGCAACGGGACTTCGCCTACCTGGCCCTGTTCGACCCGAGCGTGCTGGAGGTTCGCTTCCGCCGAACGGCGGTCCCTCTCCCCGGCGGCAAGACCCATGTCCCCGATTTCATGGTCCGCTATACGGGGCCGGACCATTGCCTCCACGAAGCGTCGGTCGACGTCGCCGAGGGCACTGTACGCCCGTCGCCCCGATACGGGATCAGCGATCCCGGGGGCGACGTCGAGTCCGTCGATTTCGGACAACACCTGGGCGACGGCGACATCGACCGCCTGGACCGGCTCCGCGCCTCCTGCCGCGCCGCCGGCACGACATACCATCACCTGACGGAACTTCAGATACGGGGGCCGCATCTCGAGACGGTCAAGGCTCTCTGTCCGTTCCGCTTCCCGATGGCCCGGGAAGACATGGCCATGACCATGGCCGTCTACGCCAAGGCCCGCGAGGCCGCCCCCTGCCCGGTCGGCCGGTTGCTCGAAGAGTTTCCGGATGAGCCCGTATCCGCCCAACTCAGCCTTTGGCACCTGCTGGCGCTCGGTCAGCTTTTCGTGGATCTGCGGGAACCGCTCACGCTCGGTACATCAATCGCGACGACCCCCGTCTGGTCGGACCCCGCGCTGTTCTTTACGGCGCGCCCTTGATGTCCCTATAGCTCTAAAGCCCCAGGGCCTTCCTGATATCCGCCTGCGCACGCGACCGGCCGACGGCAATGCCGTCCGACCGGCCTTGGCGATAAACATCGAGAGCCAGACGCACCTCGCGCAACGTGGCGTCCTTCGGCAGGCAGAACAGGCGATCGTCCGCGTCCCACGGCGGAGAGCCCGGCACCGAAGGTGACGTCTCGGCTCTCCGGGCGCCCCGCGCACGCGGGTGCATCACGATTTCCTTTTCTTCCGCTTGGCCGGCTTCGCCGGCGGCAGGTCCGCGTTGAACAGATCCTCCACCCCCTCCGGGAACCAGAGGCCGTTGACGATCTCCGCGTAGCGTTCGCGTTTCCGCTCCTCGCTGCCCCACATGCCGTCGGTCATGGCGGTGGCGAGAACTTCCCGAAGGGGGCCCATCGCGTTCGACCTCATGTACGGCTTGAACTGGTTCGGCAGGAGAAGCGCGGGCATATCCGGGCGGTGCCGCGACCAGGCCAGGGAACGGGACGCCGTGGCTCCCCAGCCCAAAGCCAGGGCCAGTTGGGCGCGCACCGTCCCCTTGGCCCCCTTGATGCCGCGAAGCTCGGCCTGCAGCCTGTCCGGATAACGGAGACGGTCGCCGATCTCATTCATCAGCAAGGCGCGCTGCGCCCTGTCGCCCGAGGCATAGAGCCATTCCTTCACATCGGCCACGGCCCAGAGGACCTCTCCTTCCCGCTCCGCGCTCTTCTCGCCGAGCCGCAATCCGATCGGGGCGCCGATGAAAGGCCAGTTGAACCTGTTTCTATTCGTGGTCTCGTCGGCGAGTTCCCAGAACGAATAAAACATCTCGTCCCAGGTCACCTCATCGGTCGGCCCCGCCAGAAGGTTAGAGAGCGCATCTCCTGCCCGGCCCAACGCGTCGGCGATCGCCGCTTCGTCGCGAAGGCCCGCCCCTTCGAACAAGGGCGCGCGTTTGCGCCAGGCTTCCGCCGCCGGCCATTCGCGGATCCGCTTCAGGTCGCCCTTCTCCTCCGGCAAGCGCTCGATCTTGCGGTCTCCCTCGATGCGCAGGCCCATAACGGACTTCACGAACATCGTCCGATGCGCCCAGGGGTTCTCCCTCGGCAGGTCCGGAACCTCATCCGGGCGGGGCGCTGCGTAGACGACGAGGCGCCCCCGGCCGTCCATGAACGCGTCCAGGGGCGCACGCCCTTCCTTGTCCAGACGCGCCACGGCGGCGTCCAGGCGCCCATCCGTGGCCGGGTCCGCCAGCTGCTCGAAGGCGAGCTTGGCGACATCGGCCAACGCGCGCTCTGCGCCGTCCTGACCCGGCCGGGGCACGGCCTGGCCGCGGCGCGCCGCCCGCCAGTGCCGGATCGCCTCGTCGATGGCCTCGTCGAGCGCCGGCCCGTCCTCGACCCCGCGCGCGACCAGCTTGGCCCGCAGATCGGCGACGAAGGGGGCGGCCCATTTGCGTTCCGCCTTGACGTGATCGCGCACTTCCATGAACAGGGTGATGTAGTCGAGATAGTCGGCCCGCTCGCGACGGCTCAGCACGTAATATTCCAGATCCTCGGGCTTGACCGCGTCCAGGCAGAGCCAGGAGAGGGCCGGCGCCCGATCGAGGTAGATCGTGACGTTCCGGTGCGGCGCCCTCGACCGCCATTCATGTTCGGCCTCGACGGAAACCGCGAGACGGCCGTCCTTGGTCCCGACGACGGCCACCTTGGGTGCGCCCTCGACCGGATCATAGTGACGGTTCGGTTTTCCGTGGTAGGTGTTGGCCGCTCCCGGCCAGGCCCCGGGCGCCGCCTCGAGGGTCATGGCCGCACTCCACCTGACCAGCACCCGGGAGCCGGACCGGACGAGCTTGTTGTGCTCCTTCCACCAATCCCGGAACCCGGGCCGGTCATGCTCGAGCGCCAGTTCGTCGTCGTAGATGAAACGGAAGTGGCGGGCCTGCCAGTCGAGAGACAGCCAGCTGGGCCCCTCTTCCCAGAAGCGACCGAACAGGGCTTCCCGATCGGAGAGGCCCGCGATCAGCAGCAGAAGGCGCATGTAGTGGAGCTCCTCCGCGCGGAAGTCGTCGAGCCGGTCCGTGTATTCGACGCTTTCCGGCGTGATGCGCGATCCGTCGACACCCTTGAACGGCTCGTCCATCTCCGTTTGCGTGGGGAACAGGCGCGCCGTGTTCGGCAAGTGGATCTTCGCCATGACGCGGTACACGTTGCCGCCGTCCCGAACGACCAGGAAGCCGTGCGCGTTTTTCGCCATGATTTCGGCGATCTCGTACTCGCTGTACTCGATATAGGATTCCCGGAACGACCGGGAGTACCCCATGACCACGACGGACCTCGGCAACGGCAGGATACGCTCCAGCAGATCATCATCCTTGGCAAGCGCGGCCGCGAACATGGGCCAGTCCTTCGCCTCCAGGCCACCCAGGGCATGGTTGACCAGGCTTTCCTCGTCCATCCAGAGCTTGCGCTGATAGAGCGTCAGGGGCTCGTCCCGGGCGGCGCTCTCGCCCTTTCGGATGCACTCGACCTCGACGCCGTCGCCGGCATAGAACCCGAGGCTGGCGGCCGCCTTCATGGCCTTCTCGGCAAAACGCAGCTCGTTCGCCACGGAAGCCGTGGCGGCGACGGCCTGCTCCTCGGCGAACCGCGTAAGAATGGAGGCCTGGGATTGCAGCTGGCCCGTCTGTTCATTCAGCCAGATTTCGTGCGCCTCCGCGTAGTCCGTCAAGGCCTGCGCCTGTTTCTGAAAATCCCGGACGCGGGTCTCGCTCAAGCCGATGTCCTCCAGGCTGGAGACGTTCTGACCGGCGGCCTGTACCGGCACCGGCAAATCCAAGGCCTCCTCGGCGGCGGAAGGCCCCGTGGCCGTGCCACGGTCTCGGCCTTCCGGGCGCCCCGCGGACGCGGGCAGCGCATCGCCCAACAGTCCGGAGACGTTCTCCGCGAAGGCCTCGGACCGGTCGGCGAGCTGGCGGAACGTGGGGCCCTGTTGAATGCCATGACCAATCAGCGTGATCCGGTCCTGGGTCGCCTGCGTTTCAAGGCGCCGCACTTCCCGGCCGTCGTCCACGGGCTCGAAATGGTCCGCGAACGACCGGATCAGATAACGGCGTTTGTTGCGGCTTTCCTCCATCGGGTGCGGATGAACGACGACGGTATGTTCGACGTCGTCCTCGGCGAGACGGATCTCCGCGATGAGGTACACCCGGCCCTTCAGGGCCTCGGGGCCCCGGTCCGGTTCGTGGTCGTCGATCGCGCGCACGTAGCGGCCGGCGGCGATCCATTGGTAGCGCGCGGCCGGCGCCATACGTTCGAACCGCTCGTCCGCCGATCCGCCCGGCTCCCCGTCCCGGAGTTGCAGATCGCGGCCCAGCGCCGCCTTGTCCCGTTCTTCCGTCATGCCGGCTCCGGGCAGGCCTGCGCATCCGCGTCGAACACCCGCCATCCCTTGGGCGCCAGGTCGTGCTTGGCGACGAAGGCGTTCCAGGCCGCGGGATCGGCGCCGTCCTCTTCGATGGCCTCGACCACGCCTTCCGAAAAATCGGTGCCGTAGATTTCCCAGAGATCGAAGTATTCCTCCAGGGCGGCGATCGTCGGCAGGTCCTGCAGCATGGACTCCGGCTCCAAGTCGAGCCAGCCGGCCATGCGGCGCAGCTTGTCGATCGCGGTTTCCGCCTCTGCTTCATTCGACGCCATGACACTCTCCCTTGGCTGTGTATATGCGGATATTAGCCGCATTCGCTATCTTGCGTCAATTATTAAATGCGGCTAATATCCGCATAATATGCGAGACGGGGAAGAGAAACATTACGGGAACAGGGATTTTCCGAAGCAAGGCTTCGCGGCTATGATCGAAGCGCCAAAGCGCTGCAGCCAAGGAACAGGAGAAATCGAATTGACTTATTCACCGGGCATTTACGCGAAGGTCGCGATCGGTCTCGCGGTCGCTGCCTCCGCCGCCGCGCTCCTTGCCGCCTCCCCGAAACCGGAGGCCGGCCTGAAGAAGCCTGCCGGCAACGGCGGCCTGTCTGTCGTCGAGGGCGTGCCCCGGGGCCACAGAGTGTCCCCGGACGCCTGGCCGAGCCTCGTCCACTTCGTCCACCGCTGCGCCGCGTTGAAGGGGGCGGTGACGGCGGCGCCCGGCGCGCACCGGCTGCCCGACGACGATCCGGTCCTTCCCGGTACGACGCAGATCACGGCCCATGTCACCTGCCGCCTGGCGGCGGGCCGGACCGTCCGGTTCGACCATCGCCTGACGGTCGCCCAGACCTTCGAGCTGTTCGGCGCCGATTAAGGCGGCTCCACGGATCTGCCTTGTCTCGATGTTCTTGACAAGGTGTACGTCCGGGCGTACATGTGTACGGAGAAAGATACAGGCATGGCCGCAACCCCGAAGCGCATACCCGCCGTTTTCTTCAAGACCGACGCCGGCAACGAGCCGGTCCGGGACTGGCTGCTGAAGCTCGACGACGACGACCGCAAGCGGATCGGCCGCGACCTCAAGGACGTCGAGTACGGCTGGCCGGTGGGCATGCCGCTCTGCCGGTCTCTCGGCGACGGATTGTGGGAAGTGCGCAGCGATATCTCGGACGGCCGGATCGCCCGGGTTCTGTTCTGCATCCACGCCAAGCACATGGTGTTGCTGCACGGCTTCGTCAAAAAGACCCAAAAGACGCCGGACAAGGACAAGAAACTGGCGATCTCGAGAAAAAAGGAGCTCTGAACGATGAAAAGCAAGCATATGGGATCGACCCTCGACAGCTTCCTCGAAGAAGAAGGCATCCTGGAGGAAGCGACCGCCCAGGCGCAGAAGCGTGTCCTCGCCTACCAGCTCGACGCGGCGATGAAGGAGGCCGGGATCACCAAGGCCGAACTGGCCCGGCGCATGAAGACCAGCCGGACCCAGGTCGACAGCCTGCTGAATCCCGAGAACGTCACCTTCCGCATGGATTCCGCCATGAAAGCGGCCCGCGCCGTCGGCAAACGGATCGAACTGGCGCTGGTTTAGGAAGTCCCTTACCCCGTCGCCTCGCGCCAGAGATCCTCGGCCCGGCCGGCGGGAACCAATGCGCCCTGCAGCACGGCGATCAGGATGACCGCCTCATGCGGTCGGGCGTTGAGGGCGGACCGCCAGAAGTTCTCCAACGGACCCGGCGCCGAGAAGAGGAACGACGAGTCGCCCGCCGGATCGAGGCCGACGGCCGTAAACGGCCCGGCCGTTTCAGCCGGCACGAGGAACCTGGGCCGGGGCTCCCCTTCCCAAAGCGCCGCCGTGGTCGCGCGGCCTTCGAAAGCGGCAGCGAACCTAAAGCCGCGGTCTGCCGACAAACGTCGGACGGCCGCCCGCCAGGGGCCCGTCGCCAACACTGTTATGTTGGTGTCGCCCTTCTCTGCTTTTTCCGAAAAGCCAACTACTGTATACATGCCGCTTGATCGATAAACGCTTGTGTGATGGATTTTATTTGTTATGATTGTTTTTATATCACGTCATGGCCGTTAATCAAGGTGAAATAACAGCTCGCCAGATTGCCGCGGCAAGAGCGTTGCTAGGATGGACTCAAGAGGACCTCCGCGTAGCGACGAAACTTGGCATCGCGACGATTAGACGACTGGAGGACACCGAAACGAGCCGGAAGGTGACAAGCGCGAACCGAGCGTTGGTTCACCAGACTCTCGAAGACGCCGGCGTGATCTTCGAAGACGCCATCCCGGCCAGCGATCACGGCCCCGGCGTCCGGCTAAGACTGCAAGAGGAGACCGAGACATGAAGAACCTGGCCTTGAAACTGGCGACCGCCGCCGTCGCGCTCCTGCTCGCGGCCTGCCCGGCCGGTTCTTCCGCCGCCCCGGCCGCCGCCAAGGTGGTGCTCGAATACACCCTGGGCACGGGCGAAACCGGCAAGAACGTCGTCGACTGGTGCGTTGCCGCCAAACCTTGCGTGGTCGCCGTTGGCGAGCTTCCGGCCGATGCCAAGAAGCGCGGCACTAAGGTCAACTTGCGGCTGGACTTCCTTTTTCACTTTCGCTTGGCCATCCCGCCCGAAGAGAAGGCCCTGGCCAAGCTGGACCGCGACGACTACGTGATCATCCGCTGGCCACGAGGCGGCATCTGGCAGATGTCCGGCGATTGGCCCAAGCGCGCCGATACCAAGCCGACCCCGCCGGGACCCCATGTTTATGAACCGCACCGGCCCGCGTATTGGTATTGGACCTGGGAAGACCTGACCGAGGCGCCCCTAACGATCGACCTGGTCAACAAGCGCACCAAGGAAACGGCCAAGGTGACGCTGACCTTCTCCGCCGTGGCGCCCGCCAAGGGCGGCTGACGCCGCCACTGGACATGTAGATACGTTTGTGGTTACATGCGGAACCGCCGCGCACAGCCAAGGAGGGCGAAATGACCGGCAAGACCGAAATCTATCATGGCCGGACCGCGTCCGTCGGCAACAGCCGCGGCATTCGCCTGGAGGCCGCCTTTTTCAAGTCCCATGGCCTGAACGTGGGGCGTGAATGCACGGTCCGCCCGCTGGCTGGCGATACGTTCATCGTGTCCTTCGCCGGGGTCTCGGGTGAGAGCGCCCTTGACGAACAGGAGCAGGATCCCGTGTTCGCCGGGTTCCTTCAGTTCCTCGAAAACGACATGATCGCCCGGCCCGAGTCGATCTCCCCGGCCGACGACCTTCTGGCCGAGATGGAAGCCCTCGTCGGCGACTCCGTCCAGGACTGACCGGAGACCGTGCCCGGCGAGGAACCCGACTGGACGCTCTACGTCTTTGATGGTTTCCGCGACCGCATCCGGGCGCTGATCGACGAAGTCGGGGCGCTCCAGCGCCGCGATCCCGACGGTTACCGCGGACACCCCCATGCCAAACTCCTCAAAGCCATCCTGAAGGCCATGAAGGAGACGGTTCCGGCCCAGCCGGATCACCCCGATTTTCAGTTGGGAAGCACCCTGGGGGCGTCCTACCGCCATTGGAAGCGGGTCAAGAACGGCCTGCCGCCGCGGTTCCGCCTGTTCTTTCGTTTCGATTCCGCGACCCGGACGATCGTCTACGTCTGGCTCAACGACGAAGGCACCTTGCGCCAGGCCGGGGCCCGGTCCGACGTCTACAAGGTCTTTCGCGCCATGCTGGACCGCGGGGACATCCCCGACAACTACGTACAACTGCGCCAGGAAGCCGCCGGCATGGACAGGATTCTCGGGAACCTGCCGGCCAGGCCCGTGCAGATCCCGGACGAAGTTCTCTCCCTCATGGCCCGTGGGGCCAACCCGATCCGCGCATGGCGCGAGTACCGGCGTTATAATCCGGACGACGTCGCATCCGCTCTCGGCTTGTCGGCCGACGAATATGCCGCCATGGAAGCAGGGACAACGCCCGTGCCCGCGGATCTAGCAGGGGCTCTCGCCGCCGTGCTCTGCTGCGAGATCGAAGCGCTCCGGCCCGTCTTGCCCGGATAGTCTCCATATCTCACCCGAACCGGCGCCCCCTCGGGCGGATTCCCTGGACTTTCCCGCCATATTCTTTAAAAATTCTTCTAGTTTGATTTGCTGGAAGGAAGCTCTCCATGGCGAGCGAAGCCTGTTACCTCTGCGCCTTTTTCGACGCCCTCCAGACGATGGGGTATGACTTCCAGCGCGACGTCTACGAGGGGTTCGGCGCCGAGGTCGGCGGGGTCATGCGGACGTTGCTGATCGCCTACCTGATGTTCATGGCCTTCCGCGCAACCTTCCTCGGCGGCGCCGGGAACCTGACAAAAATCCCCTCGATCGGCATTCTCGCCGTCATCGCCTCGACCATCGCCCAGAACTTCGAGCTGTTCGACACCTGGATCCTGCGCTCCTTCGAGGACACGGCCATCTCCGCCGGGGTGGCGATCCTTCAAACCGTCGCCGACCGCACGGGTCTCAATGTGCCTGAGGGCTATTCCGGATATTCCATCCTGATCGCCACCGTGGAATCTCAGGTCACTCAGACAATGAAGTGGCTGGTCGAGGTGGTCCTGGGGGCCCTTTCCTTTTCGTTCACCAGTCTGGTGGGGTCGGCGATCACGAATCTCATATCGTTCCTCGCCGGCTTCCTGATCTTTCTCGGCCTCGCCTTTGTCGTCCTGTTGTTTACAGGCTACATGGCGGAATCGATGGCCACCTTCCTCATCTTCGGGTCCATGACGCCCCTGCTGATGGCCGTCTTCCCCTTCCCTTGGGGCCGGCCGTTCACCGTGGCCGCCGCCCGTGTCCTGCTCTCGGCGGCGATGACCGTGATTTTCGCCGCCATGGCCATGGGCCTGACCATGGCCGTCAACGGCCAGTTCCGCACCTCCCTTCAGGCCCGCAAAAAAGGCGCCGCAGCGCTTGAGACCCATTGCGCCTCCCTGGACCCTCAGACCGCGGCCATCGACCCGAACTGCATCGGCCTCGCCAACGGTGACATTCTGGGCACTGCGGAAATACAATTGACCGGTCCGGACTTCATACTTTTGGCCGCAATGGTCTTGGTCTCCATCATCCTCCACCTCAAAGCCAAGACCTGGGCGGCCAACCTGTCCGGCGCCAACGACGGCGCGGGGCCCGTGGCCGGCGCGATCGCCGGCGCGAAGCTGGCCGCCGCCTACACCACGGGCGGCGCCTCGACCTTCTTCCTGGGTGGCAACCGGCCCGGCCGGGTCGGCGATTCCCTGTCCGGCCTGGTCAATGCCGCGGGCGGCGGCGGGGCGGCTTCCGCCGTTGCCGGCGGCTTCGCCCGGGGCGGCGTCGTCGGCGGCGCCTCCAGCATCATCGAACAGGTCCGCTCCGGCGGCCGCAGCGCGGCACCGGCGGACGACGGGTTCTCCGGCGGCGGCGGGCCCATGCGCCAGGCCTCCGCCCCCTCGACGGTCGAACTGGGACAGCAGTCCATCGACAAGCTGAGTCAGGGCGTCGCCAAGCAGATGGGAGGCGGCAACGCCGGCCATCAAGGACGCAATCAGCAACGGAACCGATACGGAGACAGTTGAATGCCTTTCCGGACCCCTTTCGGAACCGGCCTCGCAGGCCTCGTGGGCCTCACGGGCCTTGTTTGCGGCGTCCTCACGGGCCTCGCCGTCGTTCAAGGCCTCTCATACCCGGCCCAGGCCCAGAGCCACCCGCGCCCGACCTTGCCCTCCGCGCCCCTGGTACGGGGTCCTCAGAGCGGCTTGCCGA
>MDTG01060170.1_pt1 | contig 135941 bp, 118 predicted proteins | sample 811421 | NCBI WGS metagenome assembly MDTG01 (sample SAMN05326645, study PRJNA326480) | marine metagenome | isolation source: seawater | place: Pacific Ocean: South East | collected 2011
CCACCGGCCAGCAGCACCGCGGTGGCAAGCACTCCCTGGTACCGATCATGCTGGACCGTGGTGTCGAGGACCTCCGGGATCGACAGATCGGGCATCGCAACCAGTGCCAGCCCGAGGCCCAGAAGGGCGCCCAGCGGCGCAAGGAACCACCATCGGCAGTAGCGGTATCTCCAGAGGAACACGATGAGGAAGACGCCCACCAGAGGGACCAGAGCTGCTCCGAGATAGGTCAGGCTCTCCAGCCGAAATCCCAGTCCATGCAGATTCTGATACTCGGGACTCACGAGGCCGCCCCAGCGGACCCACAGAGGAATCCGCAGCAGGCCCGCGACGATCGACGCGAGCCACCATGGCCAGCTTCTGATTCCAGAGAGCTGCCAGACGGCGAGGCAGGCCGCTCCGGCGAGGGCGACGGCATGCACGCGGCTGTGCAGAAGCACGAACAGAAGCAGGCAATAGACGATCGGACCGGCCACGGGATGACCGCGTTCAGGCTGCAATGCGTCGGACCGCCTGAATCCACCGACGCCCCAGAGGACCGAGAGCACGAGGAACAACGCTCCGAAGACGAAGGAGACCTCGCCCATGACCAGCTGGGAGAGGACCAGTTCATACGGCAGCAGCATGAAGCCGAGCATGGCGAGCAGCAGATTCACACCGGTGACTCCGCACCGAAGCGAGAGCAGCAGCAACGGGATCCCGCTCAGCACGAAGAGCAGGCACGACACCTGCCTCAGCCCCGCCAGGTCGCCGCCGAACCAGTTGCCGAGCAGCGCATACGGCCAGATCAACGCAGGCCCCTTGGTCTCCTCGTAGTCGATCGCGGTCTCGACCGACCATCCCGACTCCATCAACTCGAACATCGGGATCGTGATGTACTTCTCATCGAACCGGGGCCCCGCACCGCTGATGCCGCTGGCGTACCGCAGGAACAGGGCGGTCAGGAGGATCAGCAGCAGTGATCCGATGATCCAGAAGCGTTCCCGGGCTTGGTCCGAAAGGGTCCCCATCAGGAACGACTTCCCCGCAGGCATCGGACGTTGAGATAGGACGAGTCGACGCATCGGGCCAGGATCTCGCCGGCGTCGCCGGATTCGATGTGACCACTGGCCTCGTCGATGGTTCCCAACTCGAACCCATGGGCGACGAGTCCTTCAAGCAACTCGAACGGGTCATCGCCGATGTCGCGAAGCATCCACGGCGACAGTTCGACGATCATCGCCATGGCACGGCCCGAGGAGAGCAGCTCCTGCATGCCGGCGAGCACCTTCGCCTCCGCCCCCTGGACATCCATCTTGATCAGATCGACCTTCGCATCGAGCCGATCCACGATCGTATCCAGTCGGACGACCTCGATCTCGGACGACGCACGCCCCCGACCGGAATGAAAGAGCTGATGGTCACCGGTGTTGAATCCGCTTCGATGAAACGGCAGTCGGCCGTCGCGATCACAGACCCCGAACGGAAACACCTCCACCCCGCTGACGCCGTTGCGCTCGAGGTTCGCTTCCAGCATGGTCCGATTGACCTCGTCCGGTTCGAATGCGAGCACGCGCCCGGTCGCGCCGACCCGCTTGGCGGCGGGCACCGAATACAGACCCACATGAGCACCGATGTCCACGAACGTCATCCCCTCCCGGAGGTACTCGAGACAGAAACGGCGAGTCCCCTCCTCGTATCCACCGGTGGCGTGGAGTTCGAGCGTGACCCCGAAGTCACCGGGCGCCACCTCGAATCTGTTCTCATCCAGCATCACTTCACTGGGCTGACGGAGACCAAGCAGCCGTACCGCCATCCAACGGATCGGAGCAATGCGCTCGAACATCGGCCGCAGCAGCGGTGCGGCCTTGGAGCGAAGTCGATTGAATCGTGATGGGGAACCCATGGGAAGGTCGTACTCGTTCAGTGGATGAAGAAATGGATACAGACCGCTATCGGCAACCCGACCGGATATGCCTGAAATCACTCAGAGAAGGTCCACCATTATGGAGTCGGCGACCATCAGTCCTCGGGGCGTGAATCGAAGCGAAACCGCATCCATGATGAGGTGCCCATCCGCAACATGGCCCTCGATGGCCCTGCGGCGGGCCCCGCTGCGATCGCCACATGCCAGAAGCGATTCAAGCCTCTGGACTGGAATCCCCTGAAGCAGCCGCAGCCCCATCATGAAGGCTTCGCCGATTCGACCGTCCTCGTCGAGTTGTTCGGGTCGGGTGACCGGAGGCAGCCCTTGTCCTTCCAGATAGAGGCCGAGACGGGGAACATTCTTCCAACGAATCCCCTGAACGTGACCTGACGCACCCGGCCCGATCGGCCACCAGTCCTGGTTTCGCCAATAGAGAAGATTGTGCCGGCACTCGGATCCGGGGATGGCCCAGTTGCTCACCTCGTAGTGCCGCATCCCTTCCGCATCGAGACGACGGATTGCATGCTCGAACATCGCGGCTTCGAGATCTTCCGGAATCGGGGCGACCTCGCCCCGATCACGCCGCCTGGTCAGCGGCGTCCCCTGCTCGTAGATCAGCGAGTAGGCACTCAGATGCCTGATTCCAAGTCCGACTGCGATGTCCAGATCCGACTCCCATTGGGCGAGAGTCTGACCGGGTATTGCGAAGATGAGATCGAGGCTGAGTTCGTCGATGCCGGCGGATCGCAACCGCTGCAGACTTCGTTCGACCGTGGCGGGATCATGGCGCCGCTCCAACGCCTTCAGTCGTTCCGGCTGGAACGACTGGGCACCGAGACTTACTCTCGTGACCCCTCCGTCAGCCAACGCAGCAGCGATCTCAGGCGTGACGGTCTCTGGATTCGCCTCGACGGACCACTCGCAGTCCGAAGCGACGGGAAGGGCCGATCTGATCTCCTGAAGGACTTCAGCCAGCAGTTTGGGAGGAAGGATGGTCGGAGTGCCCCCTCCGATGAAAACCGTCTGAAGCGGCCCCTGGATACAGCTGGCGGAAGCCCTGATTTCGGATTTGAGCCGATCCACGTACGCATCGAATGCATCCTCACGGCCAGCAATCGTAAAAAAATCGCAGTAGTGACAGCGATGGCGGCAGAACGGAACGTGGACGTACAACCCCTCTACAGGGGTCGTAGGAGCAAGAAACGAGCTGATTCCACCTGGCTCGACATCAGGCACCTTGGCCTGATCAGGCGTACACTGGGCGAGTTGAATACGTGATCCCATGTCGAAATCGGCTCCCTGAAGCCGTCAGGATCACCTTGAAAGGCATCAAACGACTCGTCGTCTCCATGACCATGGTACGCCGAGGGAGGATTCCGGAGCAGATGGGCTACCAACTGGTGATGAAGACCCGTGATGGCATCGATCGAAGGTTCGAGGTCCGAGAAGGCCGCACGACCATCGGCCGCGGAGACCGATGCGATGTCCGCATCGCCCTCCCGAAGGTGTCATCCGCCCACTGCGAGATCATGATGGAGAACCAGAGGGCAACCCTGGTCAATCTCGATGAGATCATGGGCACCCTGCTCAATGGGAAGCCGGTTGAACAGGCGGTACTGGCTCTTGACGACGAACTGACCGTCGGACCGGTCACCTTCGTGCTTCATGAATCCACAAGCCCTTCCGAATCCGGCTGAACGATCCCTCTACCCCCCGGATCGGCCGGTTCGACGGAAACTTCCTGATGTGGTGTCCGGTACCCTCAGTTGCGTTCCACAGTGCAGGCAGCGGACCATGTGACCTCTGCCGTGCATCGGAACCGCCAGCAGACGTCGACAGCCGAGATTTGGACACTTGACTCGAAATGTTCCTTGGTTCGTCATGTTGGATCTCCAGCAGGTTCATCGACTGGATTCGAGAGCGCCTGAAACGACTGGTGCAAACATCGGAACGTCCGGAAATAGAGGTCCCACGTGCCCCCAGGCCGTCATTGGACCCACCAGATCGCCCACGAGTGTAAGATTGCCGGCGTCCCGCAACCCAGACACCGAGAGAACGACAACGTGACTACACCCGGACATACCGCAGTGGTCGGCCTTCAATGGGGTGACGAAGGCAAGGGCAAGGTCGTTGATCTGCTGACCGCCGACCACGACGTGATCGTCCGCTACAACGGCGGCGCAAACGCAGGCCACACGGTCGTCATCGGCGACGAAAAGTACGCTCTGCATCTGCTTCCATCGGGAATCCTCTCGGGCGGGAAGATCTGCGTGATCGGCAACGGCGTCGTCATCGATCCGGATACGCTGCTCGGCGAGATCGAGGGGATCCGCAGTCGCGGCATCGAGATCAATGCCGAGAACCTGCTCATCTCGGATCGTGCCCATGTCGTGATGCCCTACCACAAGGAGCATGACGCGGCACTGGAGCGGGTCCTGTCATCGGCCGTGGAAGGCAGCGGCCCCGGACTGTCCATCGGCACGACCAGACGTGGAATCGGACCGACCTACGCGGACAAGGTCCATCGATCGTTCGCGATCCGCATGGGCGAACTGACCGACAAGGAACATCTTCGCGAACGACTCAAGGTGATCTGCGCAATTCGAAGTCGAGAGCTGAATGCACTCGGGGTCGAGGCCGAACCACTTGATCCGGACGAACTCGCCGAACGCTATGCAGGCTTCGGAGAGCTCCTGAAGCCGCACATCACGGACACCGTGTACGCGCTCCACGACATGAGAAGAGACGGAAAGTCGATCCTCTTCGAGGGCGCGAACGCCTGCCTGCTGGACATCGACCACGGCACATTCCCGTATGTGACCAGTTCGAACTGCTCGACGCTCGGCATCCCCGCGGGTACGGGACTCTCCGCTCCGTTCGCGGACGAGATCGTCGGCATCATGAAGGCGTACACCACACGCGTCGGCGCCGGCCCCTTTCCGACCGAGGAGACCGGAGACACCGGAGATCGCATCCGCAAGCGTGGAAACGAATACGGCACCACGACCGGTCGCCCCCGACGCTGCGGGTGGCTGGATCTGGTCGCGGTGCGCTACTCGGCGATGATCTGCGGAGCCACCAGCATCGCCTGCATGCTGCTCGACGTGCTCTCGGGATTCGACGAACTGAAGATCTGCTCCTCCTACCGGCTCTCCGACGGAACGGTGACCGATCGCTTCATTCCCGATGCCCGGGGGCTGCTCCAGGCCGAACCCATCTGGGAAACGCTTCCCGGCTGGACCGAGGAGATCGACGACACCACCGACCGATCCGATCTTCCCACCGAGGCGCTCGGATACCTCGAACGGATCGAGGAGATCGTCGGGCTTCCAACCTACCTCGTGAGCGTTGGCCCGGAACGCACCCAGACGCTGGAAGGCACCTGCCGCGCATGACGCAGGCGAGTCACACACAGACCGATGAGTTCGAAGTCCCCTCCGCACGGAGACCGGGACACATCGCCATCATCATGGACGGCAATGGCCGGTGGGCGGCCGGACATGATCGCAGCCGCAGCGAAGGACATCGAGCCGGCGCCCAGGCCGCCCGAAGAATCGTCCAGGAGTGCGGCACGCTCGGAATCGGCGCACTGACGCTCTATTCGTTCTCGATGGAGAACTGGAAGCGCCCCGCCGAGGAGGTCGGTGCGCTGATGAGCCTGCTGCTCGAATACCTGCCGCAGGAGCGGGACGAACTCGTCGAGAAGAACGTCCGATTCCAGGTCATCGGAGCCAGGGATGGACTCGACGACGACGTCGTTCGAGAAATCGAACTGACCGAGCAGGCCACACGCGGATGCACCGGCCTGCATCTCGTCCTTGCGATCAACTACTCCTCGAGACACGAGATCACCCACGCCGCCCGGCGAATCGCCGAATCGGTTCGGCGTGGCGAACTGGACGTCGATTCGATCACCGAAGACACGGTCTCGGCGCATCTGTACACCGATGGCATTCCCGATCCGGACCTGCTGATCAGGACATCCGGAGAGCACCGGGTCTCGAACTATCTGCTCTGGCAGATCAGCTACTCGGAGATCCACGTCACGGACCTGTTCTGGCCCGACTTCGACCCCGCCGCCCTGCGGGAAGCCATTCGCGACTACGCAGGCCGGCAACGTCGGTACGGCGCCGTCGAAGCCGACTGACACCCCCCCTGCAAAGCAACCGCCCCGTCCGGCCGTGGCAGCGGCATGCGGAACGGGGCGGAGCGTGTTTCTTGATCGACGCTTCAGGGGGTCAGTTGGAGACCTTCTGCAGATAGAGGATCCGTGGCGACTGGTTGGGCGAGTCCACATTGCTTCGATCCACGAGCATGACGTATCGACTGTCGTCGATGATCATGTCGCGATCGGTCGCATCCCACAGCTTCGTATCCGGGTTCTGCACGAAGGTGCGGATTCGGAAGTGGACCGTGAACACGTCGCTGCGCGTGGTCACCATGTTTGAGATTCCGGCGAAGAGCATGTTCGCTTCTTCGGCATCACCGGCGACCCGGTCTCCGCCGCGGTAGATCTCCGCGTCGTCGAACGATGGATTGCTTCCCGAAGTGCTGTTGGGGTACGAGGGCTCTCCGATGACATCGGTGCTCAACGGCGCACCGACCGAGAGCATGGCCGGTGCGGTGAACTGCTTGCCCCACTCCTGGACGCTCGATGCCCAGGTCGGATTTGGAGCACGCATGTCGGACGAGAGCGTGCCGTCGTACCAGGCCTCCGTGTCGCTGCCGGACTTCAGCCGAAGTCGCTGAGCCACGTCGCGGGTGAACGGATCGTTGGCCGCGAAGCCCATCGTCCAGGCGTCGAGGTAGATGTCCTGCCCCGCTGGATCGTGCTTGCCGGACGAATAGTTCGTGCCGTATCGGTCCTCGAACCGGTGGGCGGTGAAGTCCTCCACCGCGGACTTGTTGAGGTTGAACAGTTCACCGATGGCGGCGAATCCGCGATCACCCCGCACAAGGGTGTCTCCGGCGGGCGAGTTCGCGTCGGGAATGCCCCTGGTGAAGTAGTCGGGGCCGAACGGATGTCCGGTCTCCACCTGCCATGAGCCCGCACCACCGATGCCGGGGTACCCCTGGAGGTTCCGATAGCTGACGATCGCCTCGGGAATGGCCACCCGGGGATTGGGATCGAAGGGCGAAGACGCCGTATTCGGGGAATCCAGAATGCCGCCGCGACTGTAGTCGGCGGTGTCGTCGACCTCCCAGTCGGGAGTGCCGTGCACCATCTTGTACATGTGCGGAAGCGTTCGAAGCACTTCGATCGATGCGGTGTTGATGTTCACGAGTCCCGCCGTCGACTTGCCGTCGAAATCGCGGGCATTGCCGAACGACGGGTCGTAGCCGAGCAGCGAAGCCGCCTGCTCCGGCGAATCGATGATTCCGTCGGAGAACCCGATCGCATCCTGCGCGGCATGGTAGACGTCCCAGTTGCCCGGCCCGTCGCAGACGAAGAGTTCGACGACACGCTGGCCCGGAGTCAGGTCCGGAGCGACGTGCCCCACGTCGGACAGCCATCCGGACGAGTGCGGCCACGCGGTATCGTTCTGGACCTTGCCCACGGCGTGCCCCTCGAAGGCGACCGCCTGGGAGGGATCGACCGACAAACGACCGAGATGGCGGTTGTCGCCGGGGAACCTGTAGATCAGTTCGGAATTCGATGATGTTCCACGACCGATGATCGGCGCATCGAGTTCGTAGTCGAAGTCGGGATTGCCTTCGAGAGCGAGTCCGGCCAGCGACTCGGAGAACGTGCGGGTGGTCGACACGGTGGTCGTCGGCGTCGGCGGCCCGGCCGGCATGAGCAGTTCATGCCCCCACACCATGACGTTGAGCACCTCGCCCACCTGCTCGAAGTTGCCGTCCTTCTGCAGCATCTGGAAGCCGTAGGGCATCGACTCCTGACGCCCCTCGATTCCGTTGTACCCGTAGTAGCCCTTGTCGGGCAGGTTCGGGACGAAGGTGGCGTCGGTCCCGCTCGAACCGACGTATTCGAACGAAGGGTGTCCCTGATACGGATCACGGTTCATGTCGAAGAACACGGGCTTGCGGCTGGCGAAGTACCCCTGCTGCTCCTGATTGATGTTGCCCCGTGCGTAGGGCAGCCGGTACGAGCGGGTCATCCATGGAGATCGGGTCCAGTGACGATCAGCATCGCCGTCGAGCGACGAAGGTGGATTGCCGTCGAGCGAGTCGCCGAAGGAGCCGTCCGGATCGGCGGCAAGGTCGAACACGTTGCCCCATGCCGGCCTGAAGTCGAGGGAGTTGGTGACCTGACCATCGAGCGATTCGAACATGTACCTGGTCTTGTTGTTGCCGGAACCCGTCGAAGTGCGATGGTCGGCGTTCATGACCAGAATCTCTCCCAGAGGCTCTCCGACCTTCGAGGTCACGGCACCGGGCACCTGCTCCATGCCGTTGTAGAACGGCGTCAGGAGCGCTTCGGAATCCCTCGGCTCGATGACGTCTCCGGAGACCAGCGGACGCCCCTTCGATCGGGTGACCTGGGCGTCTCCGAGCACGTAGCGCGGTGCCCTCCGATTCATGTGCACGATCGGAGCCGGCACCATGTAGGTGTTGAGCGGTACGTCGAATGCTCCGACCGCCACCGGCCGCTCGACGCCGGGATATCCGGGATCGACGCCCCAGGCTCGCGAGTAGCGGGCCCACTGGCACCAGCGGACCGAATCGATGCTGCTCTGGAGCGTTTCGCCGGTCGGGTCGTGGACATCGACGGGAACCCTGGTGTCGAACTGGAAGCAGCGGCCGTCGGCGGGCATCGAGGCCAGCTTGCCCTTGATGATGCCGTAGTCGCTGCCGGCCAGACGATCGCGAATCGCGGAGGTCCTCGGCTCGGTCTCCAACGCCTGGTTCGGATCGGTGTCGAACCCCCCTTCCTCGGTCACGCCGGTGAGCTCGACGAACTCCTCGAGATTCGGAAGGCGTTCGTATTCGAGCGTCTCCGTGACCGTCTCGAAGAACTCGTCCTCGAAGGGCGACTCGCCGGATGCGGAGGCGATCCCGGTACGGTCGATGACCACGTCGATCTCGTACTCGTGATACTTCTGACCCGGGCCGGAGTCGAACACGCCGGTGAAGTTCTTGTCACCGTCGTAGTCGCGACGATGGGTCCTGATGAGCTTGACGGCAACATCGTCCTGCATGCCCGACTCGTCGTCGTAGTAGGTGCGATCGGTCTTCCACACCGAATCCGGAACACGGCAGATCAGGTCGCCGGGGTAGATCCGGAGCAGCCCGTCGTCAATCGGTTCGCCGTTGGCGGAATCTTCGGCCTTGACCTCGACATGCTCCGCGGCACCGTTGCCGTCGAGGTCGCGGGCCAGGGTGAAGATGTCCGGCTGCGGCGTGCCTCCATTGACCCAGTTGCCGTAGAAATGGTCTTCCGGATTGAGATCCAGGAAGTCGATCCAACGCCGGTCCTCGACATCTCCGGCTCCGTAGCCGGTGGCGAACAGGATCAGGCTGTAGGGTTCCTCAGCCGTGGCGGGAGGCAGGAACAGCGGAAGCCGGGGCGTACGTCCCGAGACCTGGGACGGCTCGAGATTCCACGGTTCGGTACCGTTGTTGTAGGTGTATCCCGCGGTGTATGCACTGCTGTAGCCCTCCTCGGAGAGCTGCACCAGCGAGTCGTCGACGACGACTTCCTGGCCGAAGAACGAGATCTTGTACAGCGGCAGCGTCCGGTCGAGCAGACCGGAGATCGGGTTGCGCCCGAAGAGCGGGAGCGGCCGATCGTACGGGTTGGCGATCTGCACAGCCACCACGGACTTGGACTCCTTGAGCCCATCCTCGCCGTCGGAGATCATCGAACGGGACTCGTTCTCGTTCTTCGAGAACTGGACGAGATCCTCGTCACCATCGCGATACTCGATGAAGAGACGCTCGAACTCGTCCTGGAACTGCTTTGGATTTCCACTGTCCCACTTGTAGCGTTTGCCGCCGATCTCCTTCTGGATGTTCGGGGACCATGGCTCGACGACATGGGCGACGAACGTCTCGAGAATGAACGGCTGCATCTCCATACCCAGGAACGCAGGCTCGTCGGCACCGTTCTGGGAGACCAGTTCGGGATCGGGCTCGTTCTGACTGGGAGGCGGCACATCCAGATCGTCGAGGAAGACGGGCGGGCGGACCGGGCCGTACTCGCGATGCGGCCCGGCGGCGGTCAATACCGTCTGACTGTAGAGCGGCGCATCCGAATCGGGGTCACGCCAGGCGAGGATGTTGGCCGCGTACGAGGCAGCCATCTCGCGGGTGAGGTTCTTCGAGACGATGTCGTCGGTGGTTTCGGTCTGATCGTCGAACGGGTTCCTGCTGGTTCCCAGCTGGAACGAGGAGACCGGAGACATGTCGCCGCTCTGCAGAGCGAGAAACAGCGAATACGGCAGACGCTCGGAGAACGTGCGGGGACGATAATCTTCGGTACCGAGCAGGATGGCGCGGTACGGAATGAGCTGCTCGTGTTCGCGCAGATCCAGCTTCTGCCGCATCTGATCGTAGAACTGGGACAGACGTGTGTTGGGAGCGTTGCGAACCGAGCCGAACGAAGCCGGTCGGTCGGGTCGGTCCGGCACCACGCGGGACCAGTCCTCGTCGAGAAAGTCCAGATTCACCGGCCCCTGCGGATTGATCTTGTTGACGGGAGGGCCGACCACGCCGGCATAGTCGGCGGGAGGACTCAATGGGACACCATGAACCGACGTCGTAGGGATCACGGCGCCGCTGGGGTCGAACGAGGTGAGTCGACTGCCGCGATACTCCCACCACAGCCACGGAGGCAGCTGCTCGTTGCGGGAACCGTTGAACAGGGTGAGCTTCCGACGATTGTCGAAGAAGAGCTGCCGCGCCGACAACTGGTCGACGAGTTCGGCGTGCTCCTGACGATGCGAGAAGGATCGCAGTGGATGCGAGTAGTAGTTACCGTTATCGTCCTGCGAAGGACCGATCGCTCGCTCGAAACGGGTCATGAGCCAGGGCTGGTTGTTGCCCTCGTTCGTCCGAAGCTCGATCTCGTCGGAGATCGTGAACGGCGTGAAGCTCATCATCGGATTCTGAGGATCCCCCCCGGCCTTGTTGAAGTAGAAGAGCCGGTTCGCACCGCGATGGATGTCATTCGACTCGGGGAACCAGCGGTTGAACTGCACGCTCGTCTCCGAGAGGAAGTCGCCCATGAGCCCGTCGCGGTAGTAATTGGGCTTCCAGATCGGAAAGACCTCCGAACGGGCCTGCTCACCGTCGGTGTTCTGCTCCTGAACGGTCTTGTCGATCGCATCGAGCCCCTGACGATAGTGCCCCAGCAACTCGTAGGTGCTGGGCGGCATTCCGGTGGCGGACTCGATGTCGAACAGACCGGGGGAGTTGGCCGGATTGTCGAGGAAACCAACGTTCCAGGTCTCGTGCGTCGAGGGGCCCCATCCGGCGTCGCCGTGGTCCCATCCACTGTTGCCGTCACCAGGAGACCATTCGGCGTTCTGACCCACCAGAGCCAGGTCGGCCGGCGTCCATCCCCGGGTGCGGGTGCGGGAGCCGCTGCGGGAATCGGAGCGGACGAACCTGGTTGCGGTGTTCGCATTGAGACGTCCTGCGTTGTCGGTCACGGACACGCCGACGACCTGCATCGTGCCCTCGCTGCCGCGTCCGGGAACGTGGAACCAGAACGAATCGGTGAATCCGTCGCCATCCGTATCGGTCAGGATGCGCGAGACGTGCCACCGGGCGGAACCTCGGATGAACTCGTCCTCGGGCCGCTCACCGATCGCATCTCCGGAGAGCTCGAAGTCGCTGAGGCTGCCGAGCACTTCGCCGCCGCCGTTGCCGTCGAGCCTGGTGTCGGCATCGAGGTTGGACAGATCGTAGAAGTTGGGAGGAACGAAGTCCGAGTTTCCGTTCGCCGACTCGGCCTGGGCGTAGGCGTAGCCCGCGTAGTCGAACCACCGCTGCCACCGGCGCCAGAAGTCGACGGGAGAACTGAAGTAGGTCGTACCGGAATACGTGCTGCGGTGGAGATTCCCACCGTTGATCGTGGGCGCAAGGGACAACCACTGCTCCACGGGGACATGGTGGTCGCGCTGAATGCCGCCGAAGTAGTGGAACCCGTCCGGTCCGGCCTCTGCCGGATCGAACGGAAGCACCGGCGTGAGAATCTGGGTGAGATCGAGCGCATCGTGCTCCGGCGACAGTTCGCCGGTGACGTCGGCGATGTCACGACAGATCCGCCAGTCGTTGCCGGGACGGGCGAGATTCGTCAGGTGTCCGTAGTGCGAGAACGTGTCCTGATTGGATGTCGGATCGAGCCCCATCGTCGCGCCGAGGTAGTCGGTCGTGCTTGCACGGAGCGGTTCCAGGTCGCGAAGCCATCGGGTATCGCTGGTCCCCGGCTGCCCCGGGGCATTGTCCAGTCCGATGCCGGGTTGGAAGACTCCGCTCCAGAGACCGGTCTCCTCGTCGTACCCGTGCCACGCCGTGCCGTAGTCGGGCCAGTTGGTCTTGGGGACGACCTCGAACGGAGCGAAGTTCCAGGCGAAGTTCCGATCCACCTCGTAGCGCTGCTGTTCACGCCCCATTTCCTGGAAGTAGCTCACGCTGGACAGCGGCAGTCGGCGATCCTCGAGGAACCGCTGGGAGAACTCACCGCCCAACGATGAGTTCGTATCGAGCAGACGATTGAGGATGGAGGTCGTGCCGAGATCCGTCTCGACGGCGGTGGTGTCGATTTCACGCACGAAGAGCGCATCGCTGATCTCCTTGGCGATGTCCTCGGCCACGACGCCCGCGGCGGCGTCCACGTTGACGGCACGACGCTGCGCCATCGACGTCTTGCGGATTCCCTGCGCGCTCGAGAGGTAGGCGGAAGCGATAATGACCAGCAGCACAAGCGCGCCGGCGACGAGCACGAGGGCGTTGCCGCGTCGACTGATCGTCGAACCCTGCCCCCGATGGCCCCCGCCCCATGCGATGTCTCGAACGCTGTTCATCAGATTCCTCCTGCGTAGTTGCCGCGAGCCTGTTCGGGCATCTCGACGACGAACTGGTAGACCTGTCCCTGATCCAGACGTCCCTGCGGATCGTTGATGGTCATGGTGATCCTGATTGCCGACGGCCATGGAGTGAAACTCCGGTCTACCTGGTAACTGTCGACCTGCCCGATCCGCTCGATCAGAGGGAGGTTGGGCTGGTCCTGATTGAGCCCGAACGTGGCCCAGTACTCCCCGTACGGTGCCGGGGAGCCAAAGGTTGGCTGTTCTCTGTCAATTGCGTCGGGATCGATTGCGAACGATGCCGCCGTCCCTAGGCCCTTGACCTCCTGCTTGCTGACGAAATCGTCGGTTACAGGGGGAAAATTGGACACAAAGTCGGAATACGGCATGACCCCTCGATCGATGTTCCGGAGGCCGAACCACCGCTGGCCGAGCCAGGGGGCGTCCGAATAGCCCGGATCGGAGGAGTTGCTCAGAAGCGGCTCCCAGGGCGAATAGTGCACGCCGTGCCAGAACTGGTCGGGAGCACCTTCGATGGGATTGGGCACGAACGCCTCGCCGGTGCCCTCGGCGTAGGTCCACTCGACCATGAAGGAGGAGCACGCGCTTCCCAGCGAATGGTTGACGAGCGACTGATCGACCTTGGACAAACTGGAAGCGACCCGCTCGACCCGCGGCCGCTGGACCGCGTTCTTGATGAAGAACCGCTGATCCAGATACGGGTTGCCGGGCAGCGAGAAGAGATTCCCCTCGAGCACGCTGCGCGGCTCCATGTCGGGAAGGCCATCTCCATCGGCATCGACGTCGCTGATCTGATCGTAGTCCCCCAACTCGCCGGCGTGCATGCACCGACGCATGAAGAAGTCGCGGGGGCCGGAGGGCGAACGCGTGGTCTGCAGCAGTTCACGAACCTGATCGATGGGCGCCGCCGCCACATCGACTCGTCCGTACGCGATCACGGGAGGATCCGCATTGAGTCCGCTCGTACCATCGTCAAGTTTGTTGGGTCCAACGAGCCGTGCATCGTTGGGAAAGATCGACATCGCCGACGGCGAACTGTTCAGATAGGCTCGCTTGCTCTCGTCACCAGCGAACTTCTGGTCGTCGTCAGCGAGCAGGATCGCCTGCCGTGCGAGCACCCACTGGCGGGCATCGGGCTGGGTGCCGTTGATATAGCGCTGCTCGGCGGGAATCTGATTCTGGCGGTAGAGAAATTCTTTTTTCGAACTGTAGTCTGTGTAAACGGTCGGAAGCCACTGCGACTCGTCGAGGCCGGGATTGTCGTATCGCCAGGGAAGCAGCTCGCCACCATCGGCCTGGATCTGATCAATGTCGGGATCGTGGCCGAACCCTTTCGGAGGCGAACCAACCGGCATCACGTCCATATCGGCATTGAGGGGTGTGTACGGCTTCAGATCAGGAAACTGCACACCATGGCCGTAGGTCACGAACGACGTCTGCCCCTGGGCGTTCGGCTGCGTGCCGATACCGCTGCCGACACTGAAGACCTGAGAGGAGACCGGAGAGTCAACGAAGAAGCTCAGCTGATCGCAGCGGATCGCCGCATCGGCCGGAAGCAGCGGATTGAGAAGCCCTGGCTCCTCACCCTGACTCCCGCCGTTCTCCCACTCGGTGATGTTGATGTCGTTGGGGGCTTCGACCGAATGGATGGCGAGAAAGCCCTCACGCGAGATCTGCGAGAGGTCATGGCGGATCCTTGCCTCGATCGCCGACGCCTCCTGCATGATGTCGATGGTCGCCTGCCCCGAGGTGGTCACATCGGTCGCAACCTTGAAGATGCGGCCCGTGACCACCACCACCGCCAGCAGGACGCCCACGGCGACGAGGATCTCGGTGAGCGTGAATGCGCTTCGGGAACCGGTGGTTCGACCTGTATTCATCTGCATCAGAGTTCCTCCACAAGGATGTAGACGGGCGTGAAGCTCCACTCGTCTCCATCGGAGTTCATTGCGCCCGGCGGCATGTACCACAGTCGCGACACGACGGGCCCGCCGATGACGAGGTCGGCCTCCTGATCACCGACGATCATGCCCCGCGAATAGACGAAGTTTCCGTCTGCGCGGGCTCCGGCCGGAAGAATGATGCTTCCGGTCATCGGAACGCGATGATCGACGTCATGCGCAAAGCCGGTCTCTCCCGAATCGGGAATGTGCACGGAATCCTCGGCCAGCGGCGGAACCGCATGCTCGAGTTCGACGTGCGTCGAAGGATCGTTTCTACGTGAACGGCCGATGGCGACGCGGTTGACGAGCCCGTTCTGATCGACCAGCCACTGCCCGGGACACTGCCAGCAGTCGTCGCTGCTCATCGGGTCGTACTGATCGCCCGCATCGGCGTTGGGAAGGATCCACTGGTCCCGGTCTTCCGGGTAGCCCGATCCCTGGCCGACCCGCCAGGGCTCGTAGGCGTTGTCGCCGCTCTCGAGGTCGAGCATCCAGGGAATCTGGAGCCCCCCGGCCGAGGATGCCTGCACGGCCCACTGCGGCTGCTCCTGCAGGGACTTGACTCGATACACGAAGATCGCCGCGTAGACCTTGTCGCCGGCGCGGCGGAACATGCAGTCCCAGTAGAACCTCGGAGCACGCCCCGACCCGTCGTACTTGGGATACTGACGCTCGTCCTGTTCGATGATCACCAGAGGCGGGACCGCATCGTTCTGATGTCCCGCATACGGAACACCCTCGAACGCGGTCAGCGCCGGAGCAAGCCACGCATCGCCGACGTCCTCGGTCACGGTGGTGACTCCGCCGACGTTGTAGAACCCGCTCGTGTTGAAGATGTCGATCGACCCGAGACCCGGGCCGTTCTCGCTGGTCTCCACCACGACCGCGGGACGCAGCCAGGGGAAGTCGCCTGAAGCGACGTCCCAGGGCGGTGGATTGGCGGCATCGACCTCGACATGGCCGAAGCTGTCGCGGGGAATCCTGGATCGCAGCAGCGCCATCGCGTTGCGTGCGACCAGCGGCCCGATCTGATCGTCCATGGCCTTACGCTGCTGGGCGATGCCGGCAGGAAAGAGCGAGGCGATGCTGATGATGCCGACGCCGAGGATGAAGATGGCCATCAGCAGCTCGACGAGGGAGAAGCCCCGCCTGCCGCGACCGGATGTACTGGTATCGACCTGCATCATTTTGACACCACTCCGGAATGCTTGTTGAAGTGGAAGACATGACCGTTGGACCTTGCAAAGGCGCCGAGGTCCTGCAGACGCGTACCCGGATCGCTCCAGCGGAGTTCGCCGGTCTCCGAATCCGGAAGATGCCCTCCGTAGAAACTGGCCGCCTCGCGGTAGTCGAAGACGGCGAAGAACGGAGCGACCATCACGTACGGCTCGCTTTCATCGAGATCCTGACCGTAGTACAGAAGGTCGCCTTCGCCATAGTTTTCATCGTAGTAGGCGTCGTAGCCCTCCAATCCGAACGTGGTCACGTAGTCGACCCCGGGCTCCGGCACGCCCGGCTGCATGCCTCCCGACATCGGAGGGCGGCAGGTCGAGGTGAGGCACCAGTCGCGATACGGATTCTGAAGACCGGAATCGGGATCGAGCACACGCTGGGCTCCGTCGGCGTTGAAGTCGACGAAGGCGAGTGAAGAACCCGTGTCCGTGAAGGAGGATCGCATGGAACCGTCGGCTTCGAAGAAGACGCCGAGGATGACTCCGGCCGCCTCGTCGTCGACGCGGCCCTTGATTTCCCCGAGGTTCGACTGGCTCAACCAGGCGTCCTGCTCGAGGAACCCGGTGTCATCTTCGTCCAGTGCGCCCGGCGGCTTAACACGCAGGATGGTGTAGACCGGAGCCGACACCATCATGCCCTCGGGAAGCAGCCGGGGCGTCACACCCTGGGCCGGCACGAAGCGCATGCCCATCTGATCCTCGGAGACGTTGTTGTAATAGCTCAGTTCGAAATCGGCCCATGGATTGACGTGGATGTCGTCGGTCTCCATCGCGATGACGACTGCGATCTGCTGGGATTCGAGTCCGGTGCGGATCGGACGGAAGACGACCATGGACCGCTTCCCCTGCTCGATGGCGAGGGCGCGGGCGTTGTCCAGGGAGATGCTGATGGTGTTGGCGGCCACCGCGTGCCTGGAATCGCTGGCGAGCGAGCGGTACGCCGCAAGCGTGATCAGCGAGACGATGCTCACGATCACGATGACCGCGAGCAGCTCGACCAGGGTGAATGCGGAACGCGACGAATGTTTCGAACGCATGCTCACCATGTGTGCACCTCGTAGGAGTAGATGTTGTCCAGAGCCGCCTGGAAGTCGGACGCCTCCGGATCGGGCGTGAAGCCGTCGACGAGCCTGGCATCGTTGTGGATGTTTCCGAACTTGCCGTCGGGGCCGGCCGACACGAAGTAGGCCGTTCCCTGGAGGGCGGAGCCGAGCACCTGCTCCTCCTTGGTCCGGATGGTGCCGTCCGGATCCTGACGCTTCTGGTTTCCGAACGAGGCGCCGTCGCCCCGATCGTCCCAGTTGCGACCGGGAAGCACCACGATGACCGGATTGCCCCAGGCGTCGACCGGCATGATCGAGGCCTCGGCGTCTCCGTTCGAGAGCCGGTAGCTGACCCGCATCAGAAGCCCCGGATCCATGGATGCGAGGATCTCGCGCGATGCGGGATGGCTGCCGAGGTACCACATGCAGGCGGCGCTCACGCCACCGTAGACATCGTCGTCGGTGTCGAAGGTGCTGCAGCCGTCGAACTGGGACCACATGTGGCAAGTGATGTCCGATTCGCTCGGCAGCCCGCCGAGGCGGTAGTCGATCGCGGCCTCGGTGAGACCGCCGCAGGAATCGCAAGACGATCCGGCGCTGGCGACCGCGTCGGCCGGGTCGATCGTGTAGCGGGGAGCGAGATCGCCGTCGAACCCGTAGGAGAGACTGCCCCGGGTCTCCTCGAGCATCCGCGTCTTCATCGCGCTCTCGAGTATGAGCAGCGCGTTCTGCGTACGCTGCTCCTCGGACCCCTGCAGCACGGCCGAACCGATGCTCAGGGACAGGGCCACGAGGATGCTGATCACGAGGATCACGATCATCATCTCGACCAGGGTCCAACCTCTGCGTGCGTGCGTCATGACGTTCATGAACCGACCTCCACGATGTTGTCCCGATTCACCTCTTCGGTCTCGGGTACCGGATACTGGGGCGACCCGCCGGGGATCGACTCCCACTTGTAGTGCCAGTCGTCATTGAAGCTTGCACCGTCGTTGCCGCCGATGCCGGCGGCATCAAGTCGCTGCCAGTTGTTGATTCGACGGTCGGGACCTCCGGACATGAAGGCGAACTCGCCGGACTGCAGCTGGTAGGAGGTCGAACTGTCTCCGCGGCGTCCATCGTCGTCGAGGGTGCTGTTGTAGTCGCCCCACAACTCGCCGTCGGACGGCACGAGGAAGTCCGTCGCCGCTCCGGGCTCGAACTCCCAGGGACGCAGCGCGATGTACTGCGAGAGACTCGGAGCGAACGGCTGCTGGGTGGACGGATACGTCCGCCCCGGCGAACCGCCGGGATAGTTCAGGCGGTAGTAGCGGATCGGGGCGCCCCACGCGTCGCAGATGACCTGAGCACCATCCTTGTCGTACCCCTCTTCACCTGGAAAGAAGACCCGAGGCTGACCGCTGGTCGAGTCGATGCTGGTGGCATCCCACTCGCCGAACCCCTCGTAGTCCTCATCCTCGGGGAACGACCACGCAAGGGAACCGACGACTCCCGGAGCAGGCAGCGACATGTAGGGACCGAGCACGGGGCCGGTATCCTTGACCTTGCCCTTGAGAAAACGATCGTACCGCCCCTCCAGCGTGCCCTTGTTGGACTGGGCGTAGGTTGAAGTCCAGACCCCGTCGGGGCCCGGATTCCTGATTCCATACCGCTCGGACTCGTCGGAGTAGATCCCGTTGGGATCACCGTTGCTCGACGCGTCCAGACCGTCGGGTCCGTACCGGGAGGAGTACTCTTCGTCATCGGGATCCCAGCCGAAGCCGTCCACGCCATGGGCCCCGTATCCGAGCAGATACTCCGCGGGAGAGGTGATCGAGTAGTAGCCCTGCAGACGTTCGAAGATGTTTCCGTCGTCCAACGGCGGCGGCGACATCAGGGCACGGTTCTCATCGAGCAGCGGCGGGAGGTATCCGACGTCCTCCCGGAAGGCCACCATTCCCTGGGTCATGGCGGACATCGTCGCGGTGGTCTGGGCCACACGAGCAGTGTTCCTGGCGCCCGAGACGGCGGTTACGAGCACGGCGACCAGCAGCGCGATGATGCCGAGCACCACCACGAGTTCCACGAGCGTGAAACCACGTGCCGGGCAGGGCCGGAAGGATCGGGTTGAAACTGGACGCATCGACACAGTACGTGTCCTCCGGGGGCTTAGTTCGCCGAGACCGATTCGATCATGGAAACCAGGGGCAGGAAGAGGGCGAGAACGATGGTTCCGACCACGAGACCGAGCACGACCACGAGCATCGGCTCCAGCAGGCTCAACAACGCCTGGACGGCGACATCGACCTCCTCGTCGTAGTTGTCCGCGACCTTCATCAGCATGACATCGAGGTCACCGGTCTCCTCGCCGACGTCGATCATGTTGACGACGAGCGAATCGCAGACCTTGGACTCGCGAAGCGGCTCCGCGAAGGTCTCGCCCTCGCGGATGGAATCATGGACGCGGGTGAGCGCCCGTTCGTAGACCCAGTTGCCTGCGGTCTCGCGGGTGATGTTGATCGCCTCGAGAATCGGGACACCGGCCGAGATCAGGGTTCCCAGCGTCCGCGTGAAGCGGGCCACCGATGTCTTCTCGACCAGGCTGCCGAGCACGGGGATCTTCAGCAGCGTCCAGTCGACGGCCGCCCGGCCGAAGTTGGTCTTCCTGATGAGCACGAAGAACGCGACGACGAGGAACGGGAACGCGACGATCACCGCGTATCCGGGAATCGTCTGGTCCGGGTTGGTGCCGGCCACCCACGCACTGGCGTTGATCAGAGCGGTCGTCAGCTTGGGAAGCTCGACCTCGAAGTCGTTGAAGATGTCCTGGAACTTCGGAATGACGAAGTACATGATGCCGGTCACGATGACGACGGCGATGAACAACACCACGACCGGGTAGATCATCGCGCCCTTGATCTTCGCCTTCAGTCGCTGGGCCTTCTCCATGAAGTTCGCGAGTCGCTGGAGGATCAGATCGATCACACCACCGATCTCGCCGGCGTTGACCATCTTCGAATAGAGACGGTTGAACGCCTTGGGATGCTTGGCCATCGAATCGGACAGGGTCGAACCCGCCTCCACGTCCTCGACGATCGCGGAGATGATGCTCTTGAACTTGCCGTGCTTCTGCTGCATCTCGAGGATCTGGAGCGAGCGGAGCAGAGGAAGTCCCGCATCCTGCAGCGTGGAAAGCTGCCGGGTGAACTGGGTGATCTTCTTCTGCTGGATCGGAAACGGATTGGGGATGTTGATCTCACCCTTCTTCGCGCCCTTCTTCTTCGCCTTCGCGGGCTTCTTCTTCCGCTTGCCGCCTCCCGCATCGGCATCGCCACCCTTGACGTTCTGCTGACGCACCGCGGTCGGGAAGAATCCCTGACCGCGTATCTGCTGGATGGCGTCGTCGCTCGAACTCGCGTCCACGACCCCCTTCTGGGGCTTGCCACCGGCGTCGAGTGCTTCGTATTGATAAGTAGGCATGTCGTACTCCTGATCCGACCGGATCAGTTCTCCTCGCTGATCGTTTCTCTGAGAACCTCGTCGATGGTCGTGCGCCCGTCGTAGATGGACAGCAGACCGGATTCGCGGAGCGTGCGCATGCCCCGCTTCCTCGACTCCTGGCGCAGCAGCGCGGTCGAGGCCTGCGACATGATCATTTCCCGGATCATGTCGTCCATCACCATCATCTCGAAGAGGGCCAACCGGCCCTTGTAGCCGCTGGAGTTGCAGACGCTGCAGCCCTTGCCGCGGAAGAACGTCCTGCCGACGACGTCGGACGAACGGAGCTCGAGCTCCATCAGTTCCGATTCGGAGGGGACGTACTCCTCCTTGCACTTGCTGCAGATGCGGCGGACCAGACGCTGCGCGATGACGGCCTCGAGCGTCGCAGTGAGCAGGAAGTTCTCGACCCCCAGGTCGACCAGACGGATGATCGTCGACGGCGCGTCGTTGGTGTGCAGCGTCGAGAAGACGAGGTGACCCGTCAGCGACGCCTGCACGGCGATCTGCGCCGTCTCCAGGTCGCGGATCTCGCCGACGAGAATGATGTCGGGGTCCTGACGCAGGAAGGAACGCAGGAGCTTCGCGAACGTCAGCTCCTGATCCGTGTTGACCTGGCACTGCACCAGCCCGTCGATGTCGTACTCGACGGGATCCTCGGCCGTGAGGATCTTCGTCGTGGGCTCGTTCAGTTCGCTGAGCGACGCGTAGAGCGTGGTGGTCTTTCCGCAGCCGGTCGGACCGGTCAGCAGGACGATGCCGTTGGGCTTTCGGATCATGTCCCGGACCAGCTCCAGCTCGTCACCGCGGAGCCCGACCTTGTCGAGACTCAACTGGACGTTGCCGCGGTCGAGGACACGCATCACGACCGACTCTCCGAACATGGTCGGAAGGACCGAGACACGGAGATCGATCGGGAACTGGTTGACCGTCAACTCGATTCGACCGTCCTGGGGAAGCCGCCGCTCGGCGATGTCCAGGTCGGCCATGACCTTGATGCGGGAGACGATCGGCAACGCGAGGTGCGGCGGAGGTGGCACCATCTCGTACAACACGCCGTCGATGCGGTACCGCATCTTGAACTCGCTCTCGAAGGGCTCGAAGTGGATGTCACTCGCCTTGTCCTTGATCGCCTGCAGCAGGACGAGGTTGAGCAGGCGGACGACCTTGTTGTCCTCGGTCGCGGTGACGAGATCCTCGAGATCGACCGAATCACCACGCCCCTGGAGGGCCGAGACGGCCTCCGAGTCGGACAGTTCGGACATGACGTCGAGCATCGAGGCGTCGGACTTCCCGTACATCGAGGAGAGGACCTCGTCGATCTCGGCTTCCGGGGCGACGACCGCCTCCACGGTGAATCCCATGAGCAGACGCAGATCGTCGACGGCCCGGAAGTTGTCGGGAGTCTTCATCGCGATCGTGAGCGTCTTCGTGCCCGAGTCGTACTCGACGGGGACGATCTGGTAGGTGTTCGCAGTTTCAGCCGGCAGGTGCTCGGTCAGGGATGAGTCCATCTCGTCGGCGGAGAGCCGCAGGAACCGCATGCCCGATTGCCCGGAGAGGGCCTCGAGAATGTCGAACTCGTCCACGTACCCCATCTCGCTGAGGATGGTGCCGATCAGATCACGCTCGCCCTTCTCACGGCGAGCCCTCTGGATTCGCAACGCCTCGTGCACCTGATCACGGGTGATCTTCCCGAGCTTGGTCAGCACTCGCCCGAATCGACGACCCTTGAGCGCGGCCACGGGGTCGCTGCTGCGACCACCGCGAGACCTGGAACGTCGTTCGGATTTGTCAGTAGAAGACTTGGCCATGAAATGACGTGCTCCGCTGAAGCCCCTTGGCGTGGTGAGATCGATGACTCACAAGCTAATGCGCCAAGACATGGAACATCATTGTCATAATGCAGGACAAATGGGCCACGAACAAGGATAACAGCCACAATAATCGCATGCGACACATGGATAATGCAACGATTAGAGCGGCCATTTGGCAGCGGTCCTGCTGTTTTTCAGACCCATATTTCGGTCAGATCAACCTCACGGAGATTCAGACATGACGGCATATACACCCCGAAATCACAGCGCAGAACAGCCACAAGCCCTTGATTGGCAGAACCTTTGAATGCTTTATTCAGCTTCCTTGGGTGGTTTTTTCGAGCCGTCATCGGTATCCAGCTCGGTTCGACCGACGACCTGACCTGCCCTGTGGACACGATTGGTCAGTTCTCCAGGATCTCGGCTCTTGTCGATCATCTCATCCGCGGCAATCATGCCCTTCTGGAACAGCTTCCAGAGGTGATCGTCGAGCAGCTGCATTCCGAACTTCTTGCCCGTCTGGATGGAGGAGTCGATTCGGAAGGTCTTGTTCTCTCGAATCAGGTTCGAAATGGCCGGAGTGACCACGAGGAACTCGAAGGACGCCACTCGGCCGACCTTGTCGACTCTGGCCAGGAGCACCTGCGAGAGCACCGCGATCAGCGAAGTCGACAACTGGACGCGAACCTGAGCCTGCTGCTGGGTCGGGAAGGCATCGATGATACGGGTGATGGTTCCCGCCGCCCCCGTGGTATGCAGGGTGGCAAACACGAGGTGGCCGGTCTCTGCGGCACGAATGGCCGCTTCAATGGTCTCGAGGTCGCGCATTTCGCCGACCAGAATCACATCCGGGTCCGCTCGAAGGGCACGCCGAAGAGCCTCGGCGAAGCTGGTCACATCGACACCGACTTCTCGCTGGTTGATGACCGACTTCTTGTGGTAGTGGTAGTACTCGATCGGATCTTCCACGGTGATGATGTGACGATCGAGCGTGAGGTTGATGTGGTTGACCATGGAAGCCAGCGTCGTCGTCTTGCCTGATCCGGTCGGACCGGTGACGATGAAGAGGCCACGCGGGCGGCGGATCAACTCCCCGAGAATCGGCGGAAGGCCGATCTGATCGAAATCAAGCAGATCGTTGGGAATCAGCCGGAGCACCATGGAGATGTCTCCACGCTGCCTGAAGATGGCGACTCGAAAGCGAGCTTCGGTTCCATATGCGAAGCCGAAGTCGGCACTTCCCTCTTCCTGAAGTTCCTGCTGGGCACGCTCGGGAGTGATCGATTTCATGAGGGCGACGCAGTCATCCGCATCAAGCACCTTGGTATCCAGATTTCGAAGACCGCCGTGAAGGCGCAGCGTGGGCTTGCGGCCGACCGACAGGTGGAGGTCGGATGCCCCCTGCCGAATCACCGTATCGAGCAGCCTGTCGATCTGAATACTGGACATTGGTCACTTCTCCTGTTCACACTCAAGGATGCAAGTGTACACGCCAAAGGCACTCAGAGCCCCGGCAAGCGGCATCTTCATTGTCATTCGACGTCGACGTTGGATCCCACGAGCAGTTCGGCCTGGGCGAATCTCGCGACCTCATCGGCGGTGGTATCGCCCCTGAGAAGCTTCACACGCCCGTCATCCAGCAGCGATCTCATGCCCGCTCGAACGGCAGCGGCCCTCATTTCACTGATCGAGGCTCGGCTGAACGCCAGTTCTCGGACCTCGTTGTTCATCTGCATGAACTCGAAGATCGCCTTGCGACCTCTGAATCCCACACCGCCGCACTTGGAACACCCGACGGCCCGGTGCACCTTGCCGACGGCTTCATCCGGATCGATTCCGACGACGCCGAGCAGCTTGGGATCAAGATCCTCCTGCGGGACCTTGCATGAAGGGCAGAGGATCCGGATCAGACGCTGAGCCATGATTGCCTGAATGGAACTGGCCGCGAGGTACGGCTTCACTCCCATGTCGATCAATCGGGTGATGGCCGATGGGGCATCGTTGGTATGGAGGGTCGAGAACACCAGGTGGCCGGTCAACGCGGCCTGAATGGCGATCTCCGCCACTTCCCGGTCACGGATTTCACCGATCAGAACGATGTTCGGGGCCTGACGAAGCATCGATCGCAGGATCGACGAGAACGAGAGGCCGATCGATTCACGGACCTGGCACTGGTTGATGCCGTTGAAGCTGTACTCGACCGGATCTTCGGCGGTGATGATCTTGCGGTCCGGCCGATTCAGCACATCCAGAGCGGAGTACAGCGTGGTCGTCTTGCCGGAACCCGTCGGTCCGGTCACCAGGAAGATTCCGTTCGGCCGACGGATCACACGATTGAACGTCTCGAGGTGGTCCGGCTCGAATCCGAGATTCGGAAGACCGATCCTGACCGAATCGGGGCGGAGGATACGAAGCACCACCGACTCGCCGTGGTAGGCGGGGCAGATGCTGACGCGGAAATCGATGTCATCCTCGTCGACCCGCATCTTGATGCGGCCGTCCTGGGGAATGCGCTTCTCGGCGATGTTCACCCCCGCCATGAGCTTCATTCTCGCCAGCAGAGCCGACTGCATCCGCTTGGGCAGCTGGTCGCGGACATGACAGACGCCGTCGATGCGGTACCGAAGCAGGACCCGGTCCTCCATCGGCTCGACATGGATATCCGAAGCGCGTCCTCGAACCGCTTCCTGAATGAACTTCGTGACGAGGCGCACGACCGGAGCCGTGTCGCCTTCGGCGATGTCGACGGACGTGTCCACCGAGCGGTCCACCGTGACATCGATGGACTCGGTCACGAGCGAATCCTCGGCCACGATCGAACCGCCGCCGAGCTGGTCGTCGATGTATGACTTGATCGCACCACGCGGAGCAAGCACGGTCTCGACCTCGACGTTCAGCCTGAATCGCAGGAGGTCGAGCAGTTCGAGATCCATCGGATCGTGAATGATCAGTTTCCTGCGGCCCTGGCTCAGGCCGCACGGAAGGATCAGATGCTTGCGGATGATGTCGTCCGGCACCGCGGTGAGATCGATGCCCTCGAAGTCAGAATCACCGGACATCGAGTTGAACTGCATCCCGAACTGCTCGGCCAGCGCCGAGGCGACCTGCTCCTCCTTGCAGAAGCCTGCCTCGACGAGCGTCTCGCCGAGCCGCTTGCCGGAACCGGAGGCGATGCCCACGCCCTTCTCGATCTGCTCGGGCGCCACGACGCCTTCGCGAATCAGGATTTCACCCAGTTTCAAACGCTTTTTTCGGGACCGTTTTGCCATGAGTACCTGAGTGAGTGGGGTTGACGCCCGGGATGGGGCTGTAATCTGGTGCGGGCCCAGTCGCTCCGCGGCCGGGGGGAATGCGTAGTATTGCCGTGAGCAGTTGCCCTGACAAGCCGAAAGAGATCGGCAATACCAAGAGTGCTGCTGCATACTGTACGCAGAATCACCCTCGGCAGATCCCTCGGCAAGGCAGACCTCCACCGATGCCCCAGAGACCCCATCCCAGACTGCTGATCACCGCAGGCCCGACTCGAGAACCCCTGGACGAGGTCCGGTACATCTCGAATCGCTCCTCGGGCCGCATGGGGCTCGCCATCGCCGAGGCGGCCCGCTCCCTCGGCTGGCCGACGACGCTGCTCCTCGGTCCGGTGACCCGCCCGGTACCCCGGGAACTCGAGCCACTGCGATTCGAGACGACCACGGAACTGGCGGCACTGCTTCGCGATCAGTGGCCTTCCCACGATCTCCTGATCATGGCGGCTGCGGTCTCCGATCATCGCCCGGTCCGAATCGAATCCGGGAAGACCGGACGAACCGGCGACCGCACTCTGGACCTCGAACCGACCGAGGACCTCGTCGCCGCCCTCGCGGAAGGATCCCGGCCCGATCAGATCCGCATCGGATTCGCGCTGGAGGAGCCGGACTCGCTGGAGGAACGGGCTCGAGAGAAGCTTGCATCCAAGCAGCTTCATGCGATCGTGGCGAATCCGCTGGCGACGATGGATTCGGAGACGATCACTGCGCAGCTCATCGACGACAACACATCGACTTCGCCACCGCCGAACTCGACCAAGGAGGCGTTCGCCGTCTGGCTGCTCGATGAGATCGCAGCCCGCTATTCCCCGGGAATCGTCGACACGAGTCCCGTCCACGGACTGGATGCGGACGCATAGAGCTTTCGACCGATGCGGCCCGCTCGGTACCCGTGGTAGCCCGCGTCGCACGCCTGCCGCATGGCACAGGCCATGCGAACCGGATCCTGCGCGTGGGCGATGCCGGTGTTCAGCAGCACGCCATCGACCCCGAGTTCCATCGCGAGGGTGACGTCGCTGGGCGTGCCCACGCCGGCGTCGACGATCAACGGATAGCTGGGGTCCCCGCCGTGCTCCGGATTCTTCAGAAGATCACGGATGATGGCGATGGCCTCGGGATTCGCGATCCCACGCCCGGTTCCGATCGGACTCCCGGCCGGCATGACGCTCGCGGCCCCCGCATCCCGCAGCCGGGTCGCCATGATCGGATCGTCGGAGCTGTAGCAGAGCACGGAGAACCCGTCGGCAACCAGTTCCTTGCAGGCCTCGAGCGTTCCCAACGGATCGGGAAGCAGCGTCGTCTTGTCGCCGAGCACCTCGAGCTTGACCCAGTGCTGCCCGGGATTGCCCAACTGCTCGAGCAGATCGCGACCGAGCCTCGAAACGCGGACGGCGTCCTCGGCCGAGAAGCAACCGGCGGTGTTGGGAAGGATCGTGTAGCGATCCAGATCCAGCTCGTCCAGCAGCGACCGGCCCTCGGCATCCAGCAGACGCTCCCGGCGGACGGCGACTGTGATCGCAGTCGCTCCGGACGCATCGAGCGCCTGCCGCATCAGTTCGAACGACTCGTACTTGCCGGTACCGACGATGAGACGGCTCGCGAGGTCGAATGGACCGAGTGTGAGCGGAGCGACGGTGGAATCTGTTGTGGTCTGCATGGGAGGGCCTGGGTCGTTCCGGATCAGCCGCCGCCGACCAGCGTCACGATCTCGATCTGATCGCCGGACTGCAGCAGGTGGTCCTGATGGGATTTCGCGGGGACGAGTGAATGGTTCACCTCAACGGCGCAGGGACGTCCGCCGAGGCCGAGTTCGGCCAGCAGCTCATGGACGTGCATCGGTCCCTGGAGCGTCCTTGGTTCGCCGTTGACGGTGAGTTCCATGCCGGCATTCTATCACGGCGACGGACGACACAGGATCGCCGCCGAAAGATCCGCGTGCCCGTCCGTTCAGAAGAGCATGAACACGAGCACGACGAGAACGAAGACCGGAATCAGCACGGGAATGCTGTACTTGAAGACATAACCGATGAAGCTCGGCATCTTCACGCCCGAATGCTCCGCGATGGCCTTCACCATGAAGTTGGGCCCGTTCCCGATGTAGGTCATCGCTCCCATGAAGACGGAGCCGAGACTGATGGCCATGAGCAGATCGACCGGGATGCTTCCACCGGAACCGAGTTCAAGAAGCTCCGTGCCCTCTTCGATGGATCCCGTCTGGGCCAGATTGAAGAAGACCAGATACGTCGGGGCGTTGTCGAGCACGCTCGAGAGGATCCCCGTCATCCAGAAGTACATCCAGGGCTGGTTCAACTCGCTGGTGATCGCCGCACCGTGGGCCTTGAGCACCTCGATGGGAACCTGCATCGCGATGAAGATTCCGATGAAGAGCGCCGCCACCTCGGTGATGGCGTGGTAGTTGAAATGGTTGCCTTCACGCACGGACCTTCTCGTCAGCAGCAGGGACAGCGCGACCAGCAGGAGCATGAGCACTTCGCGGAAGAACTCGAACGGATACCACTCGAGTCCCGGGAAGTGATTCGTGGGATTGACGAACGCGACACAGAGGATGATGCCCAGCAGCCAGACGAGGTTCAACGAGCCACGCAGCCGGATCGGTTCGATGTTGGTCGCGTCGAAGGCGATGGCGGCTTCCGATTCGCGGCGGTACATCACCGCGTCCCAGACCCAGTAGACACCGAGCAGGATCACGCTGGTGAAGAGCCACGGACCCCAGAGCGAGAACGTCCAGAAGAACGGCACCCCGTTGAGGTAGCCCAGGAAGAGCGGTGGATCGCCGATGGGCAGGAGCGAACCCCCGATGTTGCTCACCAGGAAGATGAACATGACGATCGTGTGGACCTTGTGCTTCCGCTGCCTGTTCGTACGCAGGATCGGACGGATCAGGAGCATGCTGGCTCCGGTGGTTCCGACGAAGCTTGCGATCAGTGCGCCGACCGCGATGTAGGAGACGTTCGTCCTCGGCGTCGCAGGCAGGTCCCCCACGAGCTGGATGCCTCCGCTGATCACGTAGAGACTGAACAGCAGCACGATGAACGGGATGTACTCCATCAGGATCGCATGATCGAGCACGCCCCCGATGGCCGACGCTCCATGCGTGATCCAGTAGTACGCCATCGTGGCCAGACCGACCGCCGCAGCGACGAGGTACCGGCTGAGATTGCTCTCCCACCAGTGCTCGGTGAGCTTCGTCAGCGGAAGAACGGCGATGCACCCGAGGATGACGAGGAACGGAATGATTCCGATCCCCCAGTAGGCCGGAGCCTCCAGATGTGCCTCGTCCTCCCCGTGGTCGAGGTCGACGGGATCTGCGACGTCGGCGACGTCCGAATGCGCAGCATCGTGATGGGGAGCATGATGCCCACCGCTGGCGATATGGGCGATGAGCCAGCCGGCGATGATCAGGCTCGCCAGCCAGCAGAAGCCCTTGGCGACGGGTCGCGGCCTGGAGGAATCGTCGTGATGGTCACCGTGGTCGTTCATGGGGCAACAGGGTACACCATCGGCTGAATGGCGCGAGCCGGTTCAGTGATCGACCCTGGTTCCCAGCAGCGACGAGACCGCCTCGACCTGCTTCTGGACGAACGCGGCATCCGGCCCCTCGAGATTCAACCGCAGCAGCGGCTCCGTGTTGCTGGCCCGGACATTGCACCACCAGTCGGACAACTGCACGGTGACGCCGTCCAGTTCGTCCACTTCGGCGTCCGGATAGGCGGACTTGAGCCGCTCCATCGCGGCGGCCTTGTCCTCGACCTGGAAGTTGATCTCCCCCGACTGCACGTAGCCCCGCATCGGCTCGATCAAGCGGCTCAGGGGCTGCTCCGCCGAAACGAGTTCGGTAAGCACGAGCGCGAAGGCCATGGCTCCGGAATCCGCATACCAGTTGTCGCGGAAGTAGAAGTGCCCGGACAGCTCGCCTCCGAAGGGGGCGGAGCATTCCGCGAGCTTCTGCTTCATGAAGACATGGCCGACCCGCGAGCGGACGGGTTCGCCGCCGGCGGCCCGCACCGCCTCCTGGACGCAGTGGCTGGAGCGAAGGTCGTAGACGATCGACGCCCCGGGTTCGTCGACGATGAATCGCCTCGAGAGCCAGGCCGTCAGGAGATCGCACCCGATGATGCCCCCCCGTTCGTCGACCACCATGCAGCGATCGGCATCGCCGTCGAAGCAGATCCCGAGATCGGCGCCCTCGGAACGCACCGCATCACGCACCGGCTGCAGATTCGCCTCGACGAGCGGATTGGGTTCGTGCACGAACACGCCCGATTCATTTTCGAAGTTGATGCGGACGAGTTCGATTCCCGGCACGTCGTCGAAGAGCCGCGGAATCATCGTCCCGGCCATCCCGTTGGACGCGTCGATGGCCACCTTCAGGCGACGGGTGCCGTCGAGGAACCCCGGATCGAGGTATCGGAAGACGTGTTCGCGGTAGGCGTCCCAGAGATCGACATCGGTCCGCTCTCCGACGTGCTCGACGGGTGGATGGTCGCCCAGTTCGGCGAGTTCGCGGATCCTCCTCAGGCCGGTGTCCTCACCGACGGGCTTGGCGTGCGCCGCGCAGATCTTGAATCCGTTGTAGTGGGCGGGGTTGTGCGATGCGGTGGTCTGGATGCCACCATCGCATTCGAGATGATTGACCGCGAAGGCGACGAATGGGGTGTCGACCAGTCCGACATGCACCACGTCGCAGCCGCGGCTCCTCAGCCCGTCTTCGAGGGCGAGCACCAGTTCGGGCGACGACAACCGCATGTCGTGACCGACCGCGATGCGAACGGGAGCATCCCGCTCACCGACCCGCTCGCGGAAGAACTCCCCGGCGCCGCACCCGATGGAACGGGCCACATCGACACTGAGTGGATCTGGATGGACGGCACGGACGTCGTAGGCCTTGAAGACGGATGCAAGCATGGGAATCCTCCTGAAGGACGGATTCTAGCAGGCATCGATGTCATGCCCCAGATCCTCCACGACGACGCCTTCGGGAAGCGCCTGCTGGAATCGACGGCCGTATCCCTTGGTGACGATCCGGGGATCGAGCACGCAGACGATCCCCTCGTCTCCGGTGGACCTGATGAGACGCCCGATGCCCTGCCGGAAGCGGATGACCGCACGCGGAAGCTGGTCCTCGCCGAAGGGGGATCCACCACGGGCCTGGATCCGCTCGGTCCGCGCCTCGACGATCGGTCGATCGGGCACCTCGAACGGAAGTCTCGTGATGATGACGTTGCGAAGGCCGCGACCACGGACGTCGACCCCCTGCCAGAAACTGCTCGTGCCGAGCAGGATCGAGCGTTCGCTGCTCCTGAAATCCTCGATCAACCGGCCGGGCGGCCCGTCCCGCCCCTGCACCAGCAGCGGACCGATCGTCGACAGGGTGGCGCCGGCCGCATCGGCCACTGCATTGAGCATCTTGAAGCTGGTGAAGAGCACGAAGGCGCCGCCGCCGGTTCGCGAGACGAGCTCGATGATCCGCGCCACGAGCGCATCCTTGTGGGCCGGAGCCGACGGCATCGGCATGGAACGATCGACGTAGACGCGCATCTGGGTGCTGTAGTGGAACGGGCTCTGGACCTGGAGAGCCTCCGCGTCCCCGCATCCGAGGCGACTTCGGATGTGGTTGAATCCGCTGGTCACCTGATCGACGCCCTCCTCCGCGGCCTCGGTGGTGGCGAGCGTCGCCGACGTCATCGTCACGGAGGCGCCGGTATCGAAGAGATGATCCCGCAGCAGCGGAGCGACCTCGACCACCATGCAGCGAAGACTCGGACGGGGCCCCCGCATCCGTCCGGACGCATCCCGGGTCTGGTTCGTGCCGTCGATCCAGTACACGGCACCGGGAATGTCCTGCCCCAGCAGTCTCGCGACCCCCAATGCGAGGTCGGAGGCGCGATCGGCGTAGCCCGAGAGTTCGGCGACGTCCGCTTCGTCCCCGAGCCGCGCCTTCAGCAACGCAAGTCCCTTCGAGACGACCTCGAGCGCGGGCGACAACGGATTGTCGACGATGTCCGGCTGCTGAACCCGGCCGTTGGAAGCGCCGTTTCTCCGGTGCCACGACAACAGCGAGGAGAAGAACGATTCGGAGGCGTCGCGTGCGGCCTCGACCGCCTGGACGCACTGGGCGACGAGATCCGCCCCCAGCTCGCTGTTGAGCAGGACCGAAAGCATCCCCTTCCGCTGCCGTCGATGCCACAGCAGGTTCAGCAGGTGCTCGACGCCCCCCTCCGACACGGAGAGACCGAAGTGGTTCGCCGCCACGTCCTCGATGGCGTGGGCCTCGTCGAAGATCACGTGGTCGTACTGCGGCAGCAGAGACGCACCTGCGATTCGAAGCGCGAGATCGGAGAAGAAGAGCGCATGGTTGCAGACCAGGAGATCCGCACGCTCCATCTCCTTGCGTGCGGTCTGGAAGAAGCACGTGTCGTACGTCGGACACCTTCGCCCGAGGCAGTTGCCGGAATCGCTCTGGGCGAGATCCCAGACCGACGGACGCTCGAGCACCGGAAGCGTCGCCAGCGTCCCGTCGGGGGTCGTGCGAACCCAGTCCTCGATGGTCCGGAGCGAACGTCGGGCCGGCTCGCCGTCGACCAGCTTCTGCCCCCGCTGCAGGGCAAGGTCGAGTCGACGACGACTCACATAGTTGCCCCGCCCCTTGACCAGCGCGGGGCGGCACTGCTGCGGCAGCACGGAGTTGAGGAACGGGATGTCGCGACCCATGAGCTGCTCCTGCAGCGCGATGGTGTTGGTGACCACGACGACGCGTTCATGATTGGCGACGCACCGTTCGATCGCGGGAACGAGGTAGGCGAACGACTTGCCGAGTCCGGTACCGGCCTCCACCAGAAGGTGACCACGCCGGGACATGACGTCGCGGATCGCCATGGCCATTTCGATCTGACCGGGACGGGCCTCCCAGCCATCGAGTGCCGCTGCGACCGGGCCGCTGTCCCCCAGGACGCTGGATGGGTCGAGACTCATCCCTGCTTGGTTCCGATCGGAAGCCGCTTGGGCTCGCCGGGGCGACGCGGGTAGTCCGCGGGAGTGCGATCGACCTTCTCCACGACGACGATGGTGCCCGTCGTGGTGCGACGCGTCTCCACCACCCTCGACTTCAGGACCCGAAGGGCCTCGTCCGCCTCCTTGAGTTCGATCGGCGCCCGCTCTCCCTTGATGGCGAGCAGCAGTCCGCCCTCGACCACCAGCGGCATGGCGAGTTCGAGCAGCACGTTCATGGGGCCCACCGCACGGGCGGTGACGACGTCCCACCCCGCCCGGTGCACGCACCCCGGCTCTCCGATCGTCTCGGCGCGTTCATCCAGCACCTCGACGTTGGCGAGCCCGAGTTCCGCCGCGGTCTCCTCGAGGAACTTCGCCTTCTTGCCCGTCGCCTCCAGGAGCATGAACTGCACATCCGGCATGGTGATCGCAAGAGGCAGTCCCGGCAGTCCGCCGCCACTGCCGAGATCGAGCACGCGTCCGGCCCCCACCGACTGGAGCACGGGCAGGAGCGACAGGCTGTCGAGCAGGTGGCGATTCCACGCCTCCTCGGCGTCGCGCACCGCGGTGAGGTTCATCCTCTGGTTGGCCTCGTACAGCAGACGCAGGTACGAGTGGAGCTGCTCGAGCTCGGGGGCGTCCAGTTCGAGCTGCAGCTGGGCCAGTTGTTCATGAAATGAATCGGGAATGTCGAACATCGTTCACCGGGAATTGCTTTCGGATTGGAAGTGGAATGACTCTCGCCACATCATGCGCGGAGGCCGGCACGAGATGCCGAGCAGCAGCCCCACCATGATCCAGTTGACCACGAGACTCGAACCACCATAACTGACGAAGGGAAGCGTCATCCCCGTGATGGGGAAGATCCCCAGCGACATTCCGGAGTTGATCAGCATCTGCGTCATCAGCATGACCGAGATGCCGACGGCGACGAGCCTCCCGAACGGATCGGTGCTTCGCAGCGCGACGAGGAAGCCCCCGAGCATGAACGAGAGGTAGGCACCCCAGGTCGCCAACGCTCCGAAGACCCCCCATCGGGTGCAGATCACGGTGAAGATCATGTCGTTGTGCCGCTCGGGCAGGTGGTTGTAGCGAAGGAGCATGGACGCATGATCCGCATCGTGCCCCTTGAGTCCGCCGGCACCCACCAGAGTCATCGACCGGGCACCCTGGTAGCCGATGTCGTTCTCGTATCGGTTGTCCCCCTGGACCTGCGCGACCAACGCCATGATCCGATCCTTCTGATGCGGGCGAAGCATCGGCAGCATCGCCGAGGCGAGGATCAGACCGATCAGCATCACCTTCAGCAGATCGACGTATCTGGAACCGGCGGCGATGAGCATCGCCAGCAGCGTCGGGAGGAACAGCAGCGAGGTTCCCAGATCCGGCTCCATGAGGATCAATCCCATGGGAACCAGGGCGATGGCGAGGGTCGGAAGCAGCCCCCGAAGACTTCGATGGGTCTTCCTGAATCGAAGGGTGGACGCCAGGACCAGCATGAACACGATCTTGGCCAGTTCGGACGGCTGGAAATCCGTGATCACGAGCGAGATCCATCGCCGCGCACCGTTCCTGGGACGGACGATCGACTCGGGAACCACGGGGATCAGCAGGAAGACGAGCATCGCCAGCGTCACGATCGCCAGCGGCCAGGCCATGCGTCGATAGAAGTCCGGATTGGGAATGGCGACGAACCCCGCCACCACGACGCCGATGACGAGGAAGACAAGGTGCTTCGTCGCCATCGCGGGCACCGAGAGATCGATCGACGCGAATCCGAGAATGGACAGCACGAGCGCGCTGCCGACGCAGATCCAGCCGGCGTTGGGCCGCAACACCCTCCAGATCCAGTGGCCTCGGGCTCGCGATCTGCTTTCCGAGGACCACGTTGCGGCATGCGGGCTCATCGTGCCACCTCGTCGGTGGAAAGATGCCCCGACTCGCGCAGGGCGTGAACGACCTGATTGGCGATCGGTCCGGCCACCCGCCCGCCGCTTCCACCGTGCTCGACCACCACGGCCACGGCGTAACGGGGCCTCGACACACCCGCCAGTCCCACGAACCACGCATGATCAAGGCCCTCGATACGCTCCCCTTCGGACAATCGTCCGTCCCCATCGACATCGGTCACGAGCGGCGGCGACTGGGCGGTGCCCGTCTTGCCCCAGACGCGAAGCGGCTCGACGTTGAAGATGGGCTCGTAGTCTCCGGGACCGTAGCGGAGGCGACTGCCGGTCTCCCACGAATCCGTCACCGCCGACTCGAGTCCGGCGAGAATGCTGTCGACGATCGCGGGGTCGAACACCACATCGGGTCCGGGCGGCGACTCGCGCAGTCCGGGAACGAAGGTCGGAGGAAGGCGACGGCCTCCTCTGGCGAGGATCGCGTATGCATTGGCGGCCTGCAGCGGCGTCCAGCTCACCCCGCCCTGGCCGATGGCCAGCATGACGGACTCGAAACGATCTTCACCCCGCTTGCGAAGTCCGGCCTGTTCGGACTCGCCGGGAAGATGACCACGCCCCGCGACACCCTCCGGCACCAGCCCCAGCGGCGTCAACCCCGCATCGAACCGACGACCGAGGCCGAAGTACGCGAACCAGTCCACGATTCGTTCGAGACCGAGTCGGTCCCCCAGTTCGTAGAAGAAGCAGTTGCAGGATCGGGCCAGCGCCTCGTCGGGTTCGAGTTCGCCGTGAACCGCGTTGTTGTAGCGGGGGCGGTAGATCCAGCATCGGGCGATGCCCTTCTGCCCGGGAAAGTGGTGCCCGACGCAGTCGATCGAAGTCGACGGGTCGCAGATCCCTTCCGCGCTCGCAGCCGCGAGCACCAGCGGCTTGATGATCGAACCCGGCGGATACACCGCCTCCAGAGCCCGATCCACCCATGGCTGACGAACCTCGAGTTCCAGCGGAGTCATCGAGTTTGCGGCCTCGCGGCTGGGCGCGGAGACCGACGCCACGACCTCGCCGGTATCGACATCCAACACGACGACGGCACCGTTGAGAGGTCGCCCCGGATCCAGTCGCGTCGTCCCATGCCAGGGCTGGACATTGAGCAGCCCGATGGAATCCGACAGGATCGCTTCGACGCGTGCCTGCAGATCGATGTCGATCGTCGTCTGGAGATCGCGTCCGGGCTCATGCTCGATCCGCGTCTCCTCTCCGGTGTCCCGGCGTCGGGTGACCGACCCCCGCGAGCCGCGAAGATGATCTTCCCACCCCCCTTCGAACCCCCCGATTCCGACTTCGTCGTCGAGCAGGTATCCGCCGGGGTCCACGACGCCGCTCTCGATGTCGCGGAAGGGACGACGCATCACGTCCTCCTCCCACACCGGTCGCCGGACCGTCCCGAGGACATGCCCCGCCACCCCGTCGACGGGGATGGATACGGACTCGTCGCTTCGAAGGCTTCTGGGCAGCGTGGATCGATCGAAGGTGACGCGACGGTGCGACTCCGGATGCAGTCGCTGGCGGGCATGCCGAACCTGCACGAGTTGCGGATACTTCGCTTCCAGAGCCTTCAACGAGATGGCATCCTGGTCGGATACGGCGGGAAGCAGCACGTGGTAGGCCTCCTGCTCGGCGATCGGGCGTTGCCGGAACGTCGGACCGATCTCGTCGCTGGAGTATCTCGATTCATGACGACGACGCTGGCTCTCCCAGACGACGGCGGCCATGTGCTGCACCTTGGCGAGCACCCGGTTGCGCCGATCATCGAGCTCGCGGGTCGATTCCGCGGACAGGTCGGAGACCTGCGCCCAGAAGTCGTCGAGTTCGGCCCTGGTCGATTCGAGTTCGAGGGAGATGAGCCGTTCACGCTCCTGCGGCGAAGCCTCGGCCCAGCGGCTCGCGCCCGCCGCCCGCCTGGCCGCCCTGACCGCAGTGTCCCTCGCCCACACGCCGGTGATCGCGTCGTAGGCGAACGCCACGTCGTAGGCGGGCTCGTCGGTGGCCAGCTCGACTCCGTTGCGGTCCCGGATGCTGCCGCGCCAGGTGGGCAGCCAGACCTGCTCCTGCAGTCTCGATTCAGCGACCACCCCGTAGCGATCGTTCTCGAACACGGCCAGCCTCACCAACTGGAGCACCAGAAACACGTTGACGATGACGACGCAGATGCCCAGCACGAGCACACGCCGCTGGAACATGGTCAGTCCGTTTCTTCTGCTGGTGTGCATGGCCATCCGTGGCTGGTGCTCGAGGTGATCGTCCGTTGCTCCGAGGATACCCCTCGATGACGTTCCATGCATGATTTCCTGATGTTTCAGAGCATCGAATCCCGGGATTCGCCCTCGGACGGCCTCCACTTGTCATCGACGGAAATCGCCTCCTCGAGCCGTCGGAGAAATGCCGTCCGCTCCACTTCGATGCAGCCGAATCGCTCGAGATGCGGTGTCGTGAACTGGACGTCGAGCAGCGTGTAACCGCATGCGGCCAGATGCTGCATCAGATGGACCAGGCAGACCTTCGAACCGTCACGCCCCTCGACGGGATGGCTGAACATCGACTCTCCGAAGAACGCACCGCCGATCCCGACTCCGTAGAGCCCCGCGACAAGCCGATCACCGGCCCACGCTTCGATGGAATGACCGCATCCCATTCGATGCAGGCAGGTGTAGACATCGATGATCCGCTCGTCGATCCAGGTCTCGGGCTCCGAGGCCCGCGGAGCCGCACAGGCCCGGATGACGCCTTCGAACTCGAGATCGATCGTGACCCGATAGCGGCCGGATCGCATGACACGCCGCAGTGAACGCGGCACGTGGAACGCATCGAGCGGAATGATCGCCCTCGGATCGGGGCTGTACCAGTCCAGGCTCCCATCGGACGGATCCGCCATGGGGAAGACGCCCATGGAGTATCCCTCGAGAACGAGTTCGGGCGTGAATGGGTGATCGTGTTCCTGGGACATCTCGATCCGATCGGTGCGTGGGACCCGGGCAGAATACGTGGTACTCGCCCGCCCAGCGCGGTAGTCTTCGAATCAAGGAGAGATCTCCATGCTGCTCTACGCCATGCTGTTGTCGAACGTCCTCGGTTCCGACGTCGTCTTCACCGAAATCATGTACGACCCCGCTTCGCCCGAGAAGAACGGTGAAGCGGAGTGGGTCGAGATCGCCAACCTGTCCGGGAAACCGGTCGCGATGAAGGACTGGGCGCTCGACGACGAGGACCCGGGAGACTGGGGGCGGTTCAGCGCAACGCTGGAGCCGGGCCAGGTCGCCGTCCTGATCAACGCGGACGCGACGACCGAAGAGGAGTTCCTCGCCGCCTGGACGGATCCGGATGACGAACCACGATTTCTCATCATCCCCGTTTCATGGGCATCTCTTGCAAACCGACCCACCGCCGACAACGAGGTGCTCCAACTGCTGAACACCGATGGCGATGTCGTCGCGGAAGCGAACTACCGCCAGGACGAAGGCTGGCCCGCGTCGGACCGGAGCGGCGGCAGCATCTACATGAAGATTCCGGACGCGTCGCGCATGAATCAGGGCGACGCGTGGGCCCGCTCCAGGGCGGGAGTCGACGACGCCAGGGCATGCACTCCGGGTGGAGTCTTCTCACGACCCGATGTCGGCTCTCCGGGAACGATCCCCTCCGGCGGCTCGACGACGAATCCGGCCACCCCCGCCCCCCGAGCACCTTCGGCCCCGAAGCCGGCTCCAGCCCCGGCCCCGAAGGCTCCTGCCGATTCGACCACACCAGCCGAGCCGGAAAGCCCTCCAGCCCCCCCTGAGGACGATGACATCCCCTATTGACCGTGGAATCAGCCCTCGACGCCTTGCCCGGAACTCCGCCGGTTCCTACAATCTCCGTTCTGCTTCCCTCGGAAGGAGCCGTCGGTGACACCGCTTCAGGTGGCGCCGCATGGGGTACCTCGCTCGCGGTTGACGGGTATTCCAGCTCCGGGAAAATCAGCCGCGGCCGTGGCAGCGCTCGAGCGCCATCCACCGTCCGCGACATGCAACGGGTCACCCGGTGACGGATGACCAGGACAACGCGGACGAAAGGATCGAACCGGCCACTGGCCGGACACCGGCTTCCAAGCTCAATCAGATCACAGATGGCCCGTGGTGTAATCGGTAACACACCTGTTTTTGGTACAGGCATTCCAAGTTCGAGTCTTGGCGGGCCAGTTTCTCCCAGATCAAATCCCATGACCCAATCATCCACACAATCCAATCGACCCGTCGCCGCGATCGTGCTTGCCGCAGGCAAGGGAACGCGCATGGAGGGCCAGCGACCGAAGGTCGCGTACGAAGTCGCCGACCGCTCGATGGTCGAATGGGTGACCGGCGCGCTCCAGGACGCGGGGGTGGAACGGATCCTTCTGGTGGTCGGATACGGAGCAGACGAGGTCCGCTCGCTCTACGCCGATGCATCGGGCATCGAGTACGTCATGCAGGACGAGCAACTCGGCACGGGACACGCCGTGCTCTGCTGCCAGGACGCCCTCGAGGACTTCGAGGGAGACCTCGTGGTGCTGGCCGGCGACGGCCCCCTGATCCGTTCGGGCACGATTGAAACGCTCCTCGAGACCCATCGCGGCACCGGGGCCACGGCCACGCTCGCCACGTCGGTCATCGACGACCCGACCGGATACGGCCGGATCGTCAGGGACGAAGCCGGACGATTCAAGGCCATCATCGAGCACAAGAACGCCTCGGAGGAAGTGCGTGCGATCCACGAGGTGTACCCCAGCTACGCATGCTTCGACGCCGTATCGATGATGGATTCACTCCGCGAACTTCCCGCCGACAGCGTCACCGGAGAGTTCTACCTCACCGAAGTCCCCGCCCGGCTCCACGCCGCCGGACGCATCGTCGAAGTCGTCGACGCGGTCCCCCCCGAGGACGTCCTCTCGATCAACACCCCGACCCAACTTGCGGAGGTCGACGCAATCCTCCGCTCACGCAACCAGGCTCCTGCAACGGAGACTTCACCATGAGCGCAGTCGACCGCGACCACCTCAAGATCTTCTCGGGACGTGCCAGCACCGCACTGACCGAAGCGATGTGCCAGCACCTGTTGCTGCCGATGGGCGACGGGCAGACGGAACTCTTCCCCGACGGCGAACTGATCGTCCGCGTCGAGGAGGACGTCCGGGGCCGTGACTGCTTCGTCGTCCAGTCGACGTCCGATCCGGTCAACGCCAACCTGATGGAACTCCTGATCTACATCGACTGCCTTCGACGGGCCTCGGCCAAGCGGATCACCGCGGTCGTGCCCTACTTCGGCTACGCCAGGCAGGACCGCAAGGACGCAGGACGCACCCCGATCACCGCCAAATTGGTGGCGAATCTGGTGGTCGCGGCCGGAGCGAATCGGGTGCTCTGCATGGACCTCCATGCCGCCCAGATCCAGGGATTCTTCGACATCCCCGTCGACCACCTGTCCGCAGCCACGGTGTTCTGCGACTACTTCAAGAGCATCCGCGAGGAACTCGACGACCTTGTGATCGTCTCTCCGGACGTCGGCAACGTCAAGGTCGCCAACGCCTACGCGAGCGCACTGGACGCCGATCTCGCGATCATCGACAAGCGCCGTGAATCAGGCATGAAGGTCGCCTCGAAGAATCTCATCGGCGACGTCAAGGGACGCACGGTGCTGATGGTCGACGACATGATCTCGACCGCCGGAACGGTCTGCGAAGCCGCCCGCCTGGTGATGGACCGCGGAGCCAAGGATGTGATGGCCGCCGCGTCGCACCCCGTCCTGGTCGGCCTTGCCTTCGAACGGCTCGCCGACGCCCCCTTCTCCAAGATCGTCGTGACCGATTCGATCCCCGATGCGGGACGACTCGATCCAATCCGTGACAAGCTCGTCACCCTCAGCGTGGCATCCCTGCTCGGCGAAGCCGTGCACCGGATCCACCACGACATGTCCGTTTCCGCCCTGTTCCAGAGAGGAACAGGCACCAAGCGGTGACACCACCCATTCCAGAGAAACCCACGCCGCGAAGCGGCGATTCACAGTTGAAAGCGAGTACGTGATGACCAACGAACAGATTTCCATCGAAGCCGAAGTCCGCGAACGGACCGGCACCCGATTCACCCAGCGACTCCGCAAGTCCGGACGCCTCCCCGGCGTCATCTACGGACAGGAGACGACGCCGACCTCGATCAGCCTCGACGAGAAGGAGATGCTCGTGCACCTCCACTCGGGAGCACGCGTCATGAGCCTCAACGTCTCCGGAAAGACCGAGACGTGCCTGGTCAAGGACCTGCAGTTCGGATTCCTCGGCGACAACGTGATCCACATCGACTTCGCACGCGTCAACCTCGATCAGATCGTGACCGTCAACGTTCCCGTGATCACGACCGGAACTCCGAAGCTCGCCGGCGATGCCGGTGCGATGCTTGAAGTCATCCGCAACGAGATCGAGGTCGAGTGCAAGGTCAGCGACATCCCGTCCGAGATCCGCGTCGACATCACCGAGATGGGCGAAGCCCTCACCGTGGGCGACCTCGAGTTCCCGGCCGGAGTCAAGCCGACCATCGAACCCGAGAAGCACATCGTCCACATCACCATCGTCAAGGACGAGGAGGCCGAGGGCGAAGAGGCCGGGGTCGACGCAGAGGGCGCCGAACCGGAAGTCATCTCCAAGGACAAGGGAGACGACGACGCGACCGAGGAATCCAGCAACGACGGGGACGAGGGCTGATCGCCCTTCTCCTCGAGGAGCCGCTTCACCATGAAACTGATCGTCGGGATCGGAAATCCAGGGGTCGACTACGACCGGACGCGACACAACGTCGGGTTCGAGGTCATCGACCGGCTGGCGCGCCGACTCGCCCCCGGAGAGCCGGCACGAAGCCGGTTCAACGGATCGACGATCGAGGTGATCGGAGACGAGGAGAAGATCCTTCTGCTGAAACCGCTGACCTACGTGAATCGCACCGGAGAATCACTCTCCGAGGCGGTTCGCTTCTACAAGCTGAATCCCGCCGAGGAGCTGCTGGTCGTCGTCGACGACGTGGCCCTTCCCTGCGGCTCGATCCGCCTCCGCACGGAGGGGGGAAGCGGCGGACACAACGGACTCGAGAACATCGCCTCCCATCTGGGATCCGCGACATGGAGCAGGCTCCGCATCGGAATCGATGCGCCCCGCCCCGGACAACCTCTCGAGAAACACGTGCTGGAACGGTTCCGGCCCGACGAACAGGACACGATCGATGCAGCCTGCGATCGGGCTGCCGAAGCGGCCGCGTGCTGGATCAATGAAGGCGCGACGCGCACGATGAACGAATTCAACCCCGCCTGAGCCGCATGCCGCGGTGAAGCCGGATCGACTACGAGGATTTCAATGAGCGACAAAAAGAATCGAATGTACGAGGGCCTGTTCCTCTTTCCCCAGAACGCGATCGCCGACATGCAGTCGGCCAGCGACCACGTGATGGCCCTGCTTGCACGAGCCGACGCCGAAGTCGTCAGCTTCAAGAAGTGGGACGACCGACGACTGGCCTACGAGATCAAGGGCAACAAGCGAGGCGTCTACTTCCAGGCGTTCTTCCGTTGCGAGCCGACTCGACTCGAGGACCTCGAACGAAACTGCAACCTGTCCGAGCAGCTCCTTCGTTCTCTGGTCATCCGGGCCGACCACATGAATGCCGAAGACATCGAGGCAGCCGAAGGACGCTCCGCGCTCGCCGACGAGATCAAGGTTCGCAGCGAGCAGGCGACCCAGGTCGCCGAAGGCGGCGACGGCAGTGCAACGGTGACGATCGGCGCCAAGACCGACGAGGCCGCCGAGGCTGCCCCTGCAGCCACTGCTGCCCCAGCGGCCCCCGAAGCCGAGAAGGCCGAAACGCCACCGGCGGAAGAACCCCCCGCCGAAGGCTGAACCGGAACGGACTCATCTTCAAGGCAGTCCTTCGACTACCATGCGGTGAGAAGGACAGGAATCGGAAGTTTCACGCAACCACCCACGGAGGGAACGAACAATGGCCGGCAACCTCAACAAGGTCTTCCTGATGGGAAACCTGACTCGTGACGTTGAACTGAAGAAGACACCGAGCAACATGTCGGTGGCCAATGTGGGCCTTGCCGTCAATCGGCAGTACCGCGTCAACGACGAGAATCGTGAAGAAACCACCTTCGTGGACTGCGAGGCGTGGGGACGCACCGCGGAGGTCATGGGCCAGTACCTGCGCAAGGGTCGCCCGGTCTTCGTCGAGGGTCGACTCAAGCTCGACCAGTGGCAGGATCGCGACGGAAACAACCGATCCAAGCTCAAGGTCGTCATCGACAACTTCCAGTTCGTCGACAGCCGCAGTGGTGAAGGCGGCGGCGGCGGCGGTGGCAACTCCAACTCGCAACCGCAGACATCCGCACCAGTTCAATCCGTCCCCGAGGACGAAATCCCCTTCTGATCCCGCGTGGGATCGACAACCTGATCGCTGGGGTCCACGGCCGTGGACTCCTGAACTTTCCCGAAAGGACAGCGACACCATGGCACGACACATCGAACTTCTGCTGCTCAAGAACATCGAACACCTCGGCATCGTCGGGGACGTGGTTCGAGTGAAGCGCGGGTACGCCCGCAACTACCTCCTTCCCCACGGCTACGCCGAGGTCCCCACTCCGTCCCGCATCGAGATGCTCGAGGAGGACCGGGCGAAGGCACTGTCCGAGCTGGCCCACGTCCGCAGCGCCCGCGAGGAACTGCTCGATCGCATGGTCGACGTCACGCTGACGCTGACCCGAAGCTGCAACGACCAGGGCGTCCTGTACGGTTCGGTCACGCAGCGTGACATCTGCGACGCACTCGAGGCCAACAACCTCGATGTCGGCGCACGTTCGGTCCGACTGGCTGCGGCGATCCGCCGCGTCGGCTCCTACCCGGTTCCGATCCAGTTCGACAAGGACCTCCGCACCGAGATCACCGTCGTGGTCGAGCCTGATCAGCCGCTGGAGGAACGCGAAGAGATGGAGTTCGACAACGAAGGCAACCTGATCACCAAGGATCCTGCTCCGGCCGCAGCCGAAGGCGAGACGCAGACCGAGGGCGAGGAGCCCACGGCCGACGCCGAGTCCGCAACCGCCGAAGCCGCCCCTGCGGAATCCTGAAACACCTTCGAGACCAAATGAACAGCGAGCTCCCGCAAGGGAGCTCGCTGCAATTCATGTCTGCCGTGATGCGGACGTCGCTCAGGCGACCCTGCTGCGGGCCTCTTCACCGAACTGATCCTCGAGATAGCGGGCGACGTAGTCGAGGATGCTCGAGGCCTTCGGAATCCGCGGATTCGACGTCGGCCCGGCCGGATCGAATCGCATTCCCTTGAAGCGGGCGACCGCGTCCTCGACGGTCAACCCATACTGCAATGCGATCGAGAAGGAACGGCAGAACCCCTGGATGAGTCCCGAAAGCGTCGACCCCTCCTTCGCGATCTTCATGAAGATCTCGCCGGGCTGGCCGTTCTCGAACAGGCCGATGGTCAGGTATCCCTCGTAGCCGTTTACGGAGAACTTGTGGGTGACGGATTCGCGGGTGACGGGCAGTACTTCGCGTTGCTTCTCTGTCAGCATTGGTCGACGCTTCCATGTTCCTGGGCCACTGGCCGATTCCACCGGTCGCGGCGAGCCATGGAGCCGGAACCCGCGTTCCCGGCCGCAAGTTCCTGCGGCACCTTCGCTCCACTGACAGCATCGGTCAGTCGGTCACCCCTGCTCCAGAACTGACGAGAGGCCCCATGCCCACTTCCACCGGATCAATCCCTCAGGTGCCTGCACAAGGCCGCCACGACCCCGTTGAGATCCTCCAGGCCCTGCTGAGGCCGCCAGTAGATCTCGGAGATGCCCCCGCCCCCGGTTCCGGCCCGACCTCCGGTGCCGACAAGGCGGACCCGACCGGGCATTCCCTGCAGCTGTCGCTCGAGCAGATCAGGTCGATTCACCCGGAAGACGACATCCTGTTCACGGCGGCGTATGGAGCGAATCCCCCGCAGCATCGCAAGAACCCTGATTCTGGCGAGATCGACCAGTCTCAGGACCGGTGTCGGCATCGGGCCGTAGGCGCTCACGATGTCGTCGACGACGGCATCCAGCGACTCCGAATCCTCGCAGCGGAAGAGGCGACGATAGACATCCATCCTTCTGGATGCGGACGGCACGTATGCCTCCGGCACGATGCCTCCGAGCCCCAGATCGATCGTGGTCGCCGTCGGATCCGGAAGCGGTGAACCGTCGCCGGCCTCGATTCGCTTGTGCTGCCGGACGGCCTGCTCCAACAGCCGGCAGTACAACTCGTACCCGACCGCGGCGATGTGCCCGGACTGCTCCGAACCGAGCAGGTTGCCGGCTCCTCGAATCTCGAGATCCCTCAAGGCGATCCTGAAACCGGCCCCCAGCATCGAGAAGCCCTCCAAGGCCTGCAGTCGACGCATCGCCAGTTCACTGGCCAGACGCGTTCGAGGGAGCATCAGATAGCAGTAGGCGCGGTGACGGAATCTCCCCACCCGACCACGCAGCTGATGGAGATCGGCGAGCCCGTACAGATCGGCCTCGTCGATGATCATCGTGTTGGCGGAGGGGATGTCGATTCCAGACTCGATGATGGTCGTGCTGACGAGGATGTCGGCTTCGCCGGCGATGAAGGAATGCATCACCTTCTCGAGCTTCGCGGGGGGCATCTGCCCATGGCCCACGACGACCTTGGCATCGGGCGCGAGCAGCCGGATCGCCTGGGCGATGTCGTCGAGATCGCTGATCCGGTTGTGGACCACGAAGGCCTGTCCCTGGCGGGCAAGTTCCCGCCGGAGCGCATCCCGGATCCGGTCGTCGTTCCAGTGCATGACCTCGGTCACCACGGCCCTGCGATCCTGCGGCGCCGTGGTCAGCGAGGAGATGTCCCGCAGTCCGAGCATGGACATGTGGAGGGTCCGTGGAATCGGCGTCGCGGTCATCGTGAGAACGTCGACGGTCGAGCGGATGTCCAGAAGACGCTGCTTGTGCTTGACTCCGAACCGCTGCTCCTCGTCGATCACGACGAGTCCGAGATTGTTGAAGCGGACATCCGAACTGAGCAGCCGATGGGTCCCGACCAGAATGTCGACCTTTCCTTCGGCCGTCGCCTCGATGATGTCGCGCTGGGCCGCGGCGTTCTTGAATCGGCTCAACGACTCGACCCGGAATGGATACCCCGCCAGACGATCGGAGATCGTTCGGCCGTGCTGTTCCGCGAGCACGGTCGTCGGAACCAGTATCGCGACCTGCCTGCCGGATTCGACCGCCTTGAACGCAGCACGGATCGCCACCTCCGTCTTGCCGAATCCCACATCGCCGCAGAGCAGCCTGTCCATCGGCCGCGATGATTCCATGTCCCGCTTGATCGATTCGATGGCGACCAGCTGATCCTCGGTCTCGTCCCATGGAAAGGCGGATTCGAACTCCCGCTGCCAGGGCGTGTCCTTGCCGAAGGCGAAGCCTCCGATCGCTTCCCGCGCGGCCTGGATCTCGAGCATCTGCTGGGCCAGCTCACGGACGGAATCGGATGCCTTGCCCTTGCGTCGCGACCAGGACGAACCACCGAGCACGCTGCGTTCCGGCGAGCCGCTGAACGCGCCGATGTACTTCTGCACCAGCTCGATGTCCACCACCGGCACATGCAGTCTGGCCGAACGGGCGAACTCCAACGTGAGAAACTCCTCGTCGGGCCCCTCGCCCCGGGCCATCACCTGCAGCCCGACGAAGGATGCGATGCCATGGTCGCGGTGGACCACGAAGTCTCCCGCCTCGATGTCGACGAAGGCGTCCATCGGACGGGCTTCGAGATGCGCCTGGGTCCTCCGACGCAGATGCACCCGGTTGACCAGTTCGTCGAAGGAGAGCACGGAACAGGGACGTGCACCGGATCCGTTCCAGCGAAACCCGTGGGGCAGATCCTGGAGAACCTGACGCACGCTCGATGGCACACCCTCGCGATCGCACGCCCGAACGAGTTCACGAAGGCGATTGGCGTCCCCGTCCGTACGGCAGCACACGACCACGTCGTCCCGCTCTCCGCGCTCGAGCAGCTCGGAAACCGCCTCGGCGATGTCCGAGGAGAACTGGGAGATCCGCTCGATCGGCAACCTGACCATGACGTCGGCTTCGCCGGGAAAGTCGCGGTCGACGAAGGTCGCCATGCATCCAAGACGCTCCTGCGACCTGACGAAGACGTCCTCGATGGTGCTGATCCCCTTCTGGTCGTCGAGTCGCTGCAGATAGTTCCGCCCCTGCTCGGTCACCTCCACGAGATCGTCGATGAGCAGCTCCCATCGGGCGTCGAGCCGATCGAGCATTCCGCCCGAGGCCTCCTCGATGGCATCGAGCGCGGAGTCTGCCAGCAGATCGAGTCGATCGAGACGACGCTCCGAGCCCATGGTGTCGAGTTCGATGGTCCAGATCGCCTCGATCCGCTCATCGTCGAAGTCGACCCTCGACGGAATGGATCCTCGCGGAAACACATCGAGGATTTCACCACGAAGCGCAAACTCTCCGGGTTCCTCGATCGTGGTCACACGCTGGTACCCACCGTCGACGAGAAATTCGACCAGCTGGGTCCGATCGCACGAATCACCCGCTCGCAGCACACGGTGTCGCTGCTCGATGACGCTGGATACGGCCAGCGGCTGCATGATCGCGTGAATCGGTGCGACCAGAAACCTGTTGCGGCCGGGATCGGCCTCGATCTCCGAAGCGATCACGATGCGGTCGATCAGCAGGTCCGTCCTCACGGAACGGTCGCCGGGCAGGCGCTCGAGGGCGGGAAATCGATCCGCCTCGATGCCCAGCGTCCGAAGCGATTCAACCGCGTCGTCGGCATCGTCGAGATGAGCCACGACCAGCAGCCGAGGCGCGGGACGACGACGGTGCAGTGCAGCGGCCACGGCCATGGTGCTGAAGCCGCATCGACCGGATGCACGAACCACGCCACCGGCCGACATGGCCCGATCCAGAGCGGCCACGGCTTCGTCATGCTCGATCAACTCAAGCCAGTCGAACTGCGTATCTGACTCGGTCATCGATCCAACCACATGCCCTTTCGCCGCTCAGCGGCGAAGCAGTCCCGAGGCATGCAGGCGGGCAACCGTGCCCGAACCGATGCCAGGAATATTCATCAGGTCCTGAACGCACCGGATTCGATGCGAGGCCCGGTGGCCAATGATAGCGCGGGAACGGACGGGACCAACCCCGGGAAGCAGACGAAGTTCGGGCACGCCGGCGGATTCGAGGTCGATCCTCCACGCATGCTCCGTCGCCATGCGGCCCGGCTGGGGCCAGGCGACCCCCGACCACCCGGACCAGAGGGCGGCAATCGATACCACCGCGAACAATCCGTTCGCATATCGCACACCGTCCACGTGATCATTTCCCCGGCTTCGGCGGGAGCTTCAAGGGGCCCAGCGGCGAACGGAATCGCTTTCGGAGCGAGAGCAGCTTCTGCAGCACGGGCTTGGAACGCCCCTCCTCCGTCAGCAGGCCGCACAACGGCGGCCGCGTCTCCTCGTGATCGTAGAAATCCGACCAGAAGAATGATTCGATGAACGGCTTGGACATCGCCAGCGGGAAGATGCGTGTCGCCCAGGAGGCCTGCCTGGAGGACGACCACTTGGAATGCCACCAACCTCCGGCCTCGCCGATCTGTTCACTGGGAACACCGACGTTCGAGAGGATGACGGGCAACTCCAGCAGGAAGTACCGATCCAGCAGACGGGAGACCTCCATCAGATCCCTGGTCACCATGCCACCATGACCGTCGCCCATCAGCAGACGGACGCCGGCGGCATCCAGGCGGACACCCTCCTGGATCAACTGCTCGAGATACACGATCGGCGACAAGGCCTGATCGTTGCGCGACAGGAACTCGCCCCACGGCTGGGACAGTTCGACCATGACACGACGACCTCGACGCCCCTGACGGATCAGGACGGCGAGCGTTCGAGTCAGATCGACCATCTCCTTCCGGGAGAGCGTGCAGACTTCATTGGTGTTGACGCCGGATGCGATGTTGTACATGCCCACGACGTCACCGTACCGCTGGAGAACGTTGGACACGTGTTCGTAGGCCAAATCGCCCAGTTCCTCGAAGCCCGGGGGACCGTTCTCCAGAACCCAATCGGGCAATCCGCCTTGATTGCAGTCGAGCAGCGGGCCCGCAACGACCTTGACGCCGTTGTCCTGCGCCCACGCCATCCAGCGATCGCTGCTGGCCCAGTCGTACTCCCCGCGACGAGGCGACAGTTTCGACCACGAAAGCGGCATGACCAGAAGATCGAACTGCGACTGGATCAGATCCTGCAGCGCCTTGCCCTTCTTGGCCGGGTTCAATCTGATCCCCAGAGTCGCCGACGAAGCCGGCCGCTTGTGGTACCTGCGATGCAGAAGAATTTCCGCATGCGCCATCGCCAACCGCTCGGACGCCTCGATCCCGAGGATCAGCGCTTTCCGAGCAGTCCGATCCGAATCGAGCGGATCCCTCGAGACGAGCGCATGCGTGAAGGTCTGCCGGGCCTCCTCCCACTGCATCATCGCCGGATGATCGCTGCTCAGATCGAGCATCTGCCATTCCTCGCTCTTGGTGAGGAAGGTCGCGATGCGATGCCTGGCCAGCTCGACCGACAACTGGTACGGCTTTTCCCGGGGCGGAAGCAGGCAGGTCTGCAGGGCGAGGCTGCCGCACTTGCCGGTGTCGTAGAGCAGACGAAGGCCGAGCGACCGTGAACTGTTCGAATCGCACTCGATCACGCCGTCGCGGAATCGAACCGACCCCTGGACGACCAGATCCTCCTGATCGACCAGGGAGACATGATGCAGAGGCCACTCCGAAGCGGGCCCTTTGTTGTCATGTACGGCGAATCGGAGCATGGGGTCGTTCGATCGGATCCCGGGGGAAGCGAACTGCGGCAATCTCCTCCGGGAGGGAAAGTGCCGGTCTCTAGGAATCAGGCATTGTGACGCGGATATCAGGAATCGCAAGGCTGCCCAACCCAGAGCCCTCACGCTAGAATAACGAGCAATCAGAAGGATCCACCATCATGACCACCACCCACCATGCCGTTCGAGAAACCGACCTTCCACTTCCCGGCCGACGCCAGGGAAAGGTTCGGGACATCTACGAAGTACCGGCCACCGATGAGACGCCCCCCGCGGTGCTCATCATCGCATCCGATCGGATCAGCGCCTTCGATGTGGTGCTTCCCGACCCGGTTCCCGGCAAGGGATGCGAACTGACCCGCATCAGTACGGAATGGTTCAACATGGTCCGTGAGCAGGACTTCATCAAGGACCACCTGATCAGCACCAGTCCCAAGGACGTGCCGGGCCTGGATCCGTCCCACTTCCCGCAGTGCGAAGGACGCATGATGCTGGGCAGAGCCGCCGAGGTCATTCCGGTGGAGTTCGTGGTTCGCGGCTGCATCACCGGTTCCGGCTGGGCCGAATACAAGAAGAACGGCAAGGTCTGCGGCATCACTCTTCCGGAAGGCCTCCAGCAGTGCCAGCGACTCGAGGAACCAATCTTCACCCCGGCCACCAAGGCCGTCGAGGGACACGATGAGAACATCGACTTCGACCAGGCCTGCGAGATCGCCGGCCGCGAAGTCATGGAACATCTCAGGGACATCTCGATCCGCATCTTCTCCTGGGCGCGTGATCATGCCGCCGAACGCGGAATCATCCTCGCCGACACGAAGTTCGAATTCGGATGGGCCCTCGACGAACATGGGAACAGAACCGACGAACTGCTTCTGATCGACGAGATCCTCACTCCGGACAGCTCACGCTTCTGGCCGGCCGAGGACTACGAGATCGGCAGGGACCAGGACAGCTTCGACAAGCAGTACGTCCGCAACCATCTGCTGACTCTGGTGGAGGCGGGCAACTGGGACAAGACACCTCCCGGCCCGGCCATTCCCGAGGACATCATCACCAACACGCTGTCGAGGTATCAGGAAGCGGCAAGACGCCTCTTCGACTGATCAGGCGTTCGCGGCCCGCTCCGCGGCTTCCACGGTGTTTCTCAGAAGCATGGCGACCGTGACCGGTCCGACGCCGCCCGGGACGGGCGACATCCAGCCGGCCACACGCGAAACGGAGTCGAACTCGACGTCACCGACGGTCCGCGTCCGCCCGGTCTCGGGATCGACGATCCGATTGATGCCGACGTCGACGACGATTGCACCGGGCTTCAGCATGTCACCGGTCACCAGGCCCGGAACACCTGCGGCGGAGATGACGATGTCCGCCTGACGGGTCATCGCCGCGAGATCGGGCGTGTGCACATTGGTCGACATGACCGTGGCCTCCGCCTGCATGAGAAGAACCGCGACCGGCCTCCCGACGATCCGACTGGCTCCGACACACACCGCGACCTTGCCCTGGAGTCTGACTCCGGTCGACTCGATCATGGTCATGGCCGCCAACGCGGTGCAGGGCATCAGGCTTCGTCGTCCGTAGATGACGTTGCCGATGTTCGCGGGATTCACTCCCTCCACGTCCTTGACGGGATCGATCGCCGACTGGATGCGATCGGGATGGACCTGCTCCGGCATCGGCATGTGGACCATGATGGCGTGGACCGACGAATCCGAGTTCAGCCGGTGGATCGATTCCAGGACGACCTGCTCCGAGACATCCTCGGCGAGCGGGTGCAGCCGATAGTCGATGCCCATCTGGCGGCAGGTCCGCTCCTGACTGGCCGCGTACACCTCTCCTCCGGCGTTGCCCGAACAGATGACGGCATCGAGCCGCACCTGACGACCGGCGGACCGCAGGGCGTCGATGCGGGAGGCGAGTTCGGCCCGTACCTGTCCGGCCAGTTCCTTGCCGTCGAGAATCATCGCTGTGGTGACATCGTTCATGCGGGCTGCAGGATACCCTGCCGCCGCGGCCGAAGCCACGTTCGCATACACTGGCCAGAATGCAGACCGCGATGAACATGATCGCCTTGAACACCGGAAACAGCCGTACCCAGATGGGCCGGTTCGTCGACGGATCATTCACCGACGTCGTCAGCCTCCCCAACGAGGACCTGCCGGCCATCATCGATCAGGTCGTCACCTGGTGGACCTACCTTCCTGACGAGCACGATTCGCCTCCCAAGGCGGTCCTGATCGCTTCGGTCGACGACGAGGTCGCCCAGCGAATCGAATCCACCCTGAAGGACCAGCTCTCCGAGGCGCCCTACCGGCTCGGGCAGGATCTTCCGATTCCCATCGCGGAGGAACTCGATCCGGAGACCCTCACGGGAGCCGACCGTCTGCTCAATGCCGCTGCGGCCTGGAGTTCCGCCCAACAGGCCTGCGTCGTCGTCGATGCCGGGACCTGCATCACGGTGGACTTCATCGACGGCGCGGGGACGTTCCACGGTGGAGCCATCGCCCCCGGAGCCCGCATGCAGCTTGAATCGATGCACCGGAACACGGACGCGCTTCCGGAGATCGACTTCGTCGTTCCGGACGCCGATCCGTTCGGACGCTCGACGACCCAGGCGATGCTCCACGGGGTGTACCACGGAATTCGCGGCACCGTCAGGAACCTGATCGAACTCTACGCCGAACACTACGGCGCATGGCCCATGGTCGTCGCGACCGGCGGCGATGCGGAACGCATCTTCGGCGATGACGAACTCATCGACCGGATCGTTCCCAATCTGACGCTCATGGGCATCGCCAATGCGGCGAAACAGGTGCTCGCCGACGACGAAGCATCCGAATCCTGAACCGCCTCGTGGCCTTCGATTGCACAGTACGGACCATGACCCCCTCCGCGCCGGGGGCGATCGCCATCCTGCAACTGGAGGGCGACGTCGAGACAATCCTCTCGGCCTCGAGTCGCTCCGCCGGCCCCTGGCCCATCGGCCATGCCAGACTTGGCTGCCCCGGAGGGATCGACGACTGTCTGATCGTCAGAGTCGACGACCGGTGCGTGCAGATCATGCCGCACGGCGGCCCGAGGGTCCAGCAACGTCTGCTCGAATGGCTTGAGGATCTCGGCGCGACGCACACCCGGCACTCGAAGCGGCCCTACCCCGAGGCAGCCGATCCGATCGAGGCCTCGATGCTGAAGGCGCTGGCTTCGGCCAGCTCTCCGCTGGCCATCGATCTTCTGCTGCAGCAGCCTCGCCGATGGAGCGAATGCATCCACTGGACCGAAGACGATGAACGACGATCGCGCCGCCTCCGTCACCTGCTGACTCCGCCCCGCATCGTGATGATCGGGGCCCCGAACGTCGGAAAGAGTTCGTTGCTGAACACCCTCGCGGGACGCGACCGGTCCATCGCATTCGATGCCCCGGGGACGACCAGGGACTTCGTCTCATCCGAAGTCGAATGCGCCGGCATCGTGGTCCACTGGTTCGACACTCCGGGCCTGAGGACCACCGACGACGAGATCGAGCACGACGCCATCACGGTCGCCCGACGTCTGATCGAACATGCCGACGTCCTGCTTGCCCTGGCCGACGCGGAGGCCGCCTGGCCGTCCACGGACCGGGCCCCACATCTCAGAATCGGCACCAAGGTCGATCGATCACCGATCCCCGGTGCCGACATCCAGATCAGCACCGTCACCGGAGAGGGCCTCCACGAACTGGTCGGAGCCATCCGCGACACGCTGATCCCCCCCGCGGACCTCGAGAACGACGCTCCATGGCGATTCGACGATGATCTGCCCCACTCCGGGTGAACACCGGTGCCGGGCATCGGATACACTCCCGATTCTGACCCTGCGTGCGTAGCTCAATTGGATAGAGCATCGGTCTTCGGAACCGAGGGTTGGGGGTTCGAATCCCTCCGCGCGTGTTGAAGACGGCCGTACAGCATGGAGATGGCGAAAGCATGTCCAGACAACCGGCAGTGACCGTCGTAGGTGCCGGTGGAATCGGCTGCTCCCTCGGGCATGCACTTGCGCGATCCGACTGGAATGTCAGGATGGTCGATGCGGATCAGGGGAAGGTCGCGGCGGGAAATGCGGACGGACTCGAGATCGAAGGACACGGCGTCCAGAGGACATCGTTCGTCGAGTTCGCGGACTGGTCACCCGAGCCCGGCACTCCGATCCTGCTCTGCACCAAATGCTTCGACACCCCGGCGGTGCTGGATCGTCTCGAGAAGGACCACGAGATCATCCCGGTCCAGAACGGATTCGATGCGACCCTCGTCGGACGAATCACCCACGAAGGCATCGCCTCCTACGTCTCCGAATGCGAATCCGACCGGCCCTTCACTCGAATCACCAGGGACGGCGACCTGCACCTGGGCCCGTCGAGCCGCGACGCGACCGGCGGGTCCGACGTCTTCGAACGACTCGCTCGCGACCTCGATGCCAACGGCTGCTTCCGTGTCGTCCGGGTCGAGGACGTACGTCCCTACAAGTATTCCAAGCTGATGTACAACGCCGCGATCAGTCCGCTTGCGGCCGTCAGCGGACTCGACAATGCACAGCTGCTGACGCGGCCGGAAGCCCGCGCGATGTTCTTCGCCTTCCTTCGCGAGAACTATTCGATTCTCCGGCGAGCGAAGATCACCCTCGGTCGCATCGGTCCCTTCCACCCGGACACCGTGAACCGGATCCTCAACCTGCCGCTGATCGCGAGGGTGATGGCGCCCTCCTTCGCACGAAGCCTCCGAAACACCTACTGCAGCATGTCCGGCGACATCGAGAAGGGACGGACCGAAATCGAGCACTTCAACGGACATCTCGTCGAACTGGCCGGAAACGAACCATGCCCGATGAACCGACTCGCCTGCTCCGTCGTCCGGCGAATGGAATCCGCCCGTGAGCAACCGAACCCGGATCGACTCGGAGAACTGGTGATCTGATGCACGACCCGCTTGGACACCCCGCCAGCGTCCTGGTCACGGGCGGCGCCGGATTCATCGGCACCCCGCTGGTCGATCGACTGCTGGATGCCGGACACCACGTCCGGGTGATCGAACGTCCCGGCGTCGACTGCACCCATCTTCCGCTGGATCGGATCGAACTCGCGGAAGTCGACATCCGCGATGCCGCGGGCGTCACCGATGCCACGCGAGATTGCTCCGTCGTCATGCATCTGGCGGCCAACCCCAACCTCTGGGCGAGGCGCCGCGAGGAGTTCGAACACGTCAATCACCAGGGCACCCGAAACGTCCTGGAGGCTGCGGCGACGTGCGGCGTCGCGCGGACCGTCTACGTGTCGACCGAGTCGATCCTGGCTCCCCGCCGCGGCGGCGAAGTCATCACCGAAGACACACGAACGACCCTCGAAGACATGATCGGCCCCTACTGCCGCAGCAAATGGCTCGCGGAGCAGGCGGCCGCGGAAGCCGCACGACGCGGCGAACCGGTCGTCATCGTACGCCCCAGCATTCCCGTCGGCCCGGGCGATCTGAGGATGGGGCCGGCATCCAGGATGATCTGCGACTTCGTGAACGGACGGATCAAGGGGTACCTCGCCGGCGACCTCAACTTCATCGATGTGCTCGACGTGGCGAAGGGAATCGAGGCGGCCGCGAGGATCGGCGTCCCTGGACACCGGTACCTCCTCGTGAACGAACACTGGACGATTCTCGAACTGCTCACGGAACTCGGACGCCTGACCGGACGACCCGCCCCACGATGGCGGGTCCCGTTCGCCCTCGCGCTCTCGTTCGCCCACGCCGAGGAGTTCGCATGCCGCTTCCTTCCCCGCCGCATACCGATGGCGACGATCACCGGCGTCCGACTGACGCAGCGATCCTTCCAGTTCGACGGCACACGTTCCGCCGCCGAACTGGGCATCCTTCCGCTGAAATCATGCCGAGCGTCGATCGCCGAATCCCTGCCGTGGTACGAGCGGCTCGGTCGCATCCCCCCCGGGTCCGTGAAGACCGGATGAGCACCGCAGGTTGCAACCCGATGCGGATGCTGCCATGATCACCGCACCAATGGCCGAACCGACACAACTATCCAACCGCTAGGAGCGCACATGGGACTGATGGACGGCAAGAAGGGTCTGATCGTCGGCGTCGCAAACGAGCGAAGCTACGCATACTTCATCGCGGAATCCCTGCTGCGCGAGGGCGCGGAGTGCCTGTTCACCCACCTTCCGGGCGACAAGATGGAACGACGCGTGCGAAAGGCCTGCGAGTCGCTCGGCGTGGACGATCCCTGGCTGAGGCCGCTGAACGCGGCTTCCGACGAGGAACTCGACTCCGTCTTCACCGACATCGAGTCGGACCACGGCCGCCTCGATTTCATCGTGCATTCGATCGCCTTCGCCGACAAGGACTGGTTGAAGGAAGGGGTGTTCGTCTCGACCCCCCGCGAGGTCTTCACGCAGGCCTGCGACATCAGCGCCTACACGTTCGCCGCGATGGCCGATCGGGCCGCACCACTGATGCCCGACGGCGGCGCGATGATCGCCATCAGCTACTACGGCGCCGAGAAGGCGGCCCCCGGCTACAACGTGATGGGGGTGGCCAAGTCGGCGCTCGAATCGACGACGCGATACCTCGCGACCGACCTCGGCCCCAAGAACATCCGATGCAACTCGATCTCCGGCGGTCCCTTCAGGACGATGTCCGCGATGGCGGTCGGCGGATTCGGACAGATCATGGATGTGGTCGCCGAGCGTGCCCCGATGCGACGCAACGTGGAGGGACGGGAAGTCGGCGATGCCGCAGTCTTCCTTCTGAGCGATCTCTCCACCGGAGTCACCGGACAGGTGCTCTACGTCGACTGCGGCTTCTCGTCGATCGTGATGTAGAAAAGAAGAGACGACCCGGCCACCAGGACCGGGTCGTCGAGTGCACTTCAATCATTCATCGGTGGTTCAGGCGGCCATGTAGCCGTCGCACATGCCGTTGGCCGAGACCTTCAGATGAAGTCCCTCGTGCGCGGGATGACCGCAATCGTTGACATAGTCCTCCGGCGCTTCGCCGTTGACACGAATCTGGACGATGGTGTCGTCCGCATTGTGTTCGCCGAAGTGGAGGCATCGACCGCACTGTCCGTCGTTTACATTGATCATCGCAGTATCTCCTTCGTAAGAACCCTGACGAGGAACCGGATCGGCCGGTGGCCGACCCAGCCCCTCATCGTCAATATTGTTGCACGCAAACACGCCAAAGACAGTGAGAACCTGTTTCGATTGGCAATAGAGAACGAGTCTCGTTTCCATTGACACGCCGTTTGAAGTCCAGAAACGACCCTCTCGGCGGTTCCTCGATATGATTTCGCGACATGAGTTCAAACAAACTTTCCATCGCAATGATCAGCGACGTCTTCCACGGGCCGGATGCCCGGGAACGACTTCGCGACCGACTCCTCGAAGCCCGTGAAGCCGGAGCCGAACTGGCCGTGCTTCCCGAGATCGCAACCCTGCCCTGGGCTCCGGCGACCAAACAGCCCGAGGACGACCACGCGGAATCGCCCGGCGGCCCGCTTCACGTCATGCAGTCGGAGCTTGCCGCCGAAGTCGGCATCGGACTTCTGGGCAGCATGATCGTTCGTCAGGACGACGGTCGTCGCTTCAACACGTGCGCACTCTTCGACCGCGATGGAGCCCACCTGCACAGTTATCGGAAGATCCACATCCCGGAGGAACCCGGGTTCTGGGAATCAAGCCACTACGAGGCCGACACCACGCCCCCGGCCCCGGTCGATGCGTTCGGACTTTCCCTCGGGATCCAGATCTGCAGCGACGTCAACAGGCCCTCCGGATCGCTTCTGCTCGCGGCCCGCGGAGCCCAGTGCATCCTCGCGCCGCGTTCCACGGAACTCGCGACGTGGTGGAAGTGGCGTCCCGTTCTCGTCGCCAATGCGCTGACGAGCTGCTCGTACGTCCTCACGGTCAACCGCCCCGCCCCCGAGTTCGGAGTCCTCATCGGAGGCCCTTCGTTCGCGGTGTCCCCACGAGGCGAGGTCCTTGCCGAATCGACCGATCCGGTCGTGGTGGTGGAGATCGATTCGGCGGAGGTCGATCTGGCGAGAACCGAATATCCCGGCTACCTGGCCGTCCCCTCGGAACTGTACGCCCGAGGCTGGTCGGACCTCCCTTCCAAGGCGGCCCACCAGCCCCCGATGGGCTGAAGACCCCCGGATCGAGAACAGACACGGATCACTGCCGCCGCAGCCCTCCTGTGGTACAACGATCGTTCGTCATTTCGGAGAACAACGATGAACCAACTGAACCAGCTTGAATCACGCCTCGAGTCCCTGGAAGCACGCCTGCATCGTCGGGAGCGCCAGCTGCATCGACACCGCATGGTGCTGACTGCCGGACTCCTCGCCGCCCCCGCCACGATCCTCCTCGCCGCAGGCGACTTCATGAAGTTCGAATCGATCCAGGTTCAACGGATGGAGATCGTCAACGAGGCCGGCGAGGTCATGCTCGCCGCATCGTCCGGGCCCGACGGAGGACAGCTGGACATCTGGGATGCCAAGAAGAACAACGTGATCCGACTCGGCACCAACTCCCACGGCGGCGATCTTGCCATCTGGAACACCGACGGCAAATCGGTCGCCGGAGCCTGGGCGGGCAGCGACGGGGGCACCGTTGCGGCCTGGGACCAATCCGGAAGATGGGGCGGCCAACTCGCCACGAATGAGTTCGGCGGATCGATGACACTGAGCGGAAGCAGAAACGGCGTCAAGACCGTGATGCTTACAAACGACATCGGAGGAGGCCGCCTCGATATGCGGAACCAGTTTGCGGAGAACGGACTGGTCGTCGACATGGTGGAACACGGCGGGCGATGGACGATGATGGACAACGCCGGACGACCGACCATGACCTGCGAACCAACCGGCTTCGGCAGCAGGTTCCACATGGACCGCAGCGACGGCTCCGCCGGGGTCACCCTCGACTCCAGCCCCGGACGCGATGCGTTCCGATTCGAATCCTCCGCAGACGGATCCTCGGCCTCGATCTCCAGCGATGACTCCAGCGGCACACGGTTGATTCTCGAGTCCGGCACCGGCCAGGTCGATCTGTCGTCCGGAACCGCCGCCTCTCCCCCCCGCATCGACCTTCGCAACTCCGAGGGACTGATCGCGACCAGAACCACTCTTCGCTCAAACGGCGGCGGAACCTTCCAGGTGGCCTCCGCTGACGGCGAGCCGGTCGGGATCCTCCGCAGTGATCTCGATGGAAATGGACGGCTCGATCTTCTCGATCAGGCCGGCCATCTGCTGGCCAGCCTTCAGACCAGCAGCGATTCCGGAGCCACCCTCGCCCTGCTGTCGGAGTTCGGCAAGACGGTCTGCGCCCTGGGCGGCACCAACGACGGCGGACTGCTGAATCTGATGAACCGCACCGGGGTCCCGGTCGTCACCGCGGGCAGCGCCGAAAGCCGCCGAGGCGGCACACTGACCATCCAGAACGAACGCGGACTGCCGGTCGTGAGCATCGGCAGCGACGCGCAGGAGTCCGGACAGGTCAGACTGCAGGGCCCCGACGGAACAACGAAGCAGGTTCTGCCGAACCGAAGATGACTCCCGTCCCAGTCGCCCCAGACGGTACAGATGCACCTTCGAGGGAACCGGCACGAACTTTCCCGTCGCACCATACGTACCGTGTCGTAGGGTTACCTCCGCGACCGGTTCGGTCGCATGGAAACCCGGGGGACGGAACCATGACTCAAATGTCATCATCAGCACGAATGCGCCTGGTCGGACACCGGGATCCGGAGGTACGCCACGCGTGGACGACCTCGCAGGCACGCCGTGACATCAAGGACGAGAACGTCGCCGCCGCCGGCATGGAGCCCCCTTCGCTGGATCCACGATGGCATCTCGCTTCCCGCGCCTATGCCGCGCTGAAGCAGGGGCCGCTGACTCCCGTACGGCGGGAAGGACTCATCGACGAGGCGGACCGGCTCGGCCTCAGGCCGTTCGATGCGTCGCTCATCATCGCCATCGCCCAGGATCACGCAAGAACCGGAAGGCCGATCGAGGAAGCCGAGTCCACACTCATGCTTGTCAAACCAGCCGAACGGCCGACGGGTTCCGGCTTCGCCCGATGGGGCTTTGCCGCGGCATGCGCGATGGCACTGAGCGGCCTGATCCTGATGTGGATGGCGAACTGATCAGCCATCGCCCGGGATCCGGATCACACCGTCTTCGTCACGCTCCGCGCACCCAAGCTCGATCAGGGCGTTGAGCGCAGCATCCTGCTCCGCACGCTTCTTGCTCGAACCCCAGCACGATTCGAACCTGCGTCCGTCGATCTCGACGCCGACCTCGAAGCACTTCGCATGATCGGGCCCCTGTTCGTCGAGTACCGAGTAGATGGGCGTCACTCCGAGCGTCTTCTGGACCTGCTGCTGAAGCACCGACTTGAAGTTCTCATGGTGACCCGACTCCTCGGCCTCGTGGATCCGATGCCTCAACTGCGTGAGGATGAACTCCTGAGCCGGCTCGAGTCCTCCGTCGAGGAAGATCGCCCCGATGATCGATTCGAACGCGGCTGCCCCGACCGACGAGGGAAGATTGGAGCGGGTGCTCATGCCCTTGCCCAACTGGAGGTATTCGGTCAGTTCGAGTTCGGATGCGACGTCGGCACAGACCTGCCTGCTGACCACCATGGACTTGATCTTGGTCATCTCCCCTTCCAGGATGCCGGGGAATGCACTGAAGATGTAGGTGCACACCACCATCCCGAGAATGGCATCGCCGAGGAATTCCAGTCTCTCGTTGCTCTCAAGGCGGTGCTCCGTGCCCGAGGCATGGGCCAGAGACCTCTCCAGAATCTGACGGTCGGAGAACTGGTGGCCGAGAATGGCCTCCAGAGAATCCAGAGTCGATGGTTCGATGCTCAAAATAACCTCCACCAAGAGCCCTTCGGCACGGGTGAACCTGCTGATTTCAAGCGGAAACTGCAGACGACTGCCGGATTTCGGACTCTCGGCAGCGGACTGGAGACCCCGCTGGGGTGACCTGACGCATCGGCGATCATACGACCCTGAGGCAGGATTTCGACGACTGACTGGACTGAAATCTGATTTTCGCTATCATACCCCCCCTCAGGCCTGATTTCGCGATCGAGCTTCTCGAGAACCGAAAGACGCAGACCACCAAGGATCAATCATCATGGCAATGCACTACCCAAGACGAGTCAGCAAGCGCAAGAGAGCCCGCCAGTTCGGGTTCCGAGCCCGGATGAAGACGCGCCTTGGCCGCAAGATGATCAACAGCAAGCGCCGTCTCAAGCGTCGCCTGACCCCGGCCTGATCCCCTGACACCCGATGACGAGCCCTCAGCCAGTGAGCATCGCCAGCAGGCGAGCTGATGTCTCCTGCGCGGTCTCCGGCGACGAGACGAAGCAGATCATGTCGGCGAGACTGCGGTAGACCGGATCGCGCTCGCGATGCACGAAGGCGACATCGTCTCGAACGACGCCGTCCGACAATGCGGGGCGATCACCAAGGTTGGCGTCGAGTCTGGATTCGAGCACATCGACGGCCACATCGAGATAGACCACCACGAGATGATCCGCCGCCTGTTCGCGACGGATCCGATCAGAGACTTCGGGAATGATCGGCATTCCGCCGCCCATGGAGATCACCTGCTCGTCGCGACCGAACGCCTGCGCAGCCTCCGCCGCCTCCGCAGTTCTCCACGGCCCTTCTCCATGCACTCTCCAGACATCGACGACCGTCGACTCCTGGAATCCGGACAGCACCCGCTGATCGGTATCGACGAAGGACATTCCGAGAGATTCGGCGATCAACGCACCGATCGTCGTCTTTCCACTGGCCCGAAGGCCGATCAGTGCGACGTTCACCATCAGTGATTTTCGGGAGGACCGGGGACTTCCGCCCGACGCCGGCCCACCAGTTGGAGTTCGACCTCATCGACCTTGATGCCCATCTCGTTCTCGATCTCACGGAGGATCGACGGATCGACCGAATCGAGAATCCGCAGCGATACGTCTCCCGGCACATCCAGGACTTCACCGGTGTCCTCGAGGCGAAGATGGATATGGCTCGAGACGGTGGCGTCGAATCGATCGGCATGCCCCTGAACCGACATCCGACGGACCATGCCGTTCCGGGAGAACAGATCCAGCGTGCTGTAGATCGTGGCGAGGCTGAGCGTGCATCCTCCATCCATCACGATCGATCGGAGTTCCTCGGCCGTCGGATGGGAACGAACGGATGCCAGGGCCCTGAATACGGCCAACCTCCGCTTCGTGGGACGAATTCCATGATCCTGGAAATGCTGGATGTCCTGTTCGTGTTTCACCGGTATCCCATCCTATCGAGTGAGAATGGGGAAGGCGAGATCTGATCTGGCCGATACAGGAATGACCGATTCGGAACCGTTCACAGGACCACGACTCTCCCATCCATGACCATTCTTGACGCAATCATCCTTGGCCTCGTCGAAGGGATCACCGAGTACCTGCCGGTCAGCTCCACCGGGCACCTCGTGCTCACCCAGTGGCTTCTGGGGCTCGACGATCCACCGGAACTCAAGAAGGCGGTCGATGCGCTCCTGATCGTGATCCAGGGGGGCGGAATCCTCGCCGTGCTCGGCCTGTACGCCAATCGCGTCAAGCAGATGCTTCGCGGGCTGACGGGAAAGGACGCCGCGGGTCGCCATCTCCTGATCGCCCTGATCGTCGCCTTCCTTCCCGCGGCCTTCTTCGGAGTCCTCCTGGAATCGATCATCGAGAAGGCCCTCATGCATCCGCTGCCGGTCACCATCGCCCTGGCCACCGGCGGCGTGGTCATGGTCATCGTCGGCCGCGGACCCCGTCGCAAGAGCGACGCCGATGGACCGGACGAGGTGACCGAGCTCTCGCTCAAGTCGGCACTCGTCATCGGACTGATTCAATGCCTGGCCATGATTCCGGGGACCAGCCGGTCGATGGTCACGATCGTGGGCGGAATGCTGTGCGGGCTTCGCCCCGTTCAGGCCGCGGAGTTCAGCTTCCTGCTGGGACTTCCCACGCTCGGCGGCGCCTGTGCGTACAAACTGATGTCCAACCTTTCCAGTGATGGGCCGAACCTCTTCCAGACCCTCGGAACGGTGCCGATCCTCATCGGATTCATCACCGCGACGATCGCAGCCGCCCTGGCCATCGCCTGGCTGGTCTCGTATCTCAATCGACACGGACTCGCCGCCTTCGGCTGGTATCGCCTGGCGCTTGCCGCCGTCCTGTTCTTCGTGTTCTTGGGATCAGGGACCGTCTAGGTCCACCAGCTCGACGATCGCGTCCAGCTGGGTGTCGACCGAATCGACGACGACGAAGTTCCCGTCGGGCTTGAGCCCGAGAACGACCCACCCCTGCTTCGGATCGAGGGCCGCAGTGAACAGCCCATCGTCGGTCTCGACGAACCCGATCGCATCGAGCCACCCCTCCCGATGCTCGACGATGTCCCCATCCGCCTCCCGGGCGAGGAGCCACGTCAACGCGGGCTTGGAATAGGAGGTGATCCTCGCCGTCCAGGACCAGGTCGCGTCGCCGACGGACATCGTGACCGCCTGCGCCGTCACCGGACGAGGCCAGAGGGTTCCCCCCAGAGCCCACGCCAGCAGAATGGCCATGACGAAGAAGATCGCCAGGCGAATCAACAGACTTCGGACTCCCAATGCAATCTGACCCATGGCAACAGGCTAGCGAATCGCTCACGCCTCTCCTAGTTCGGTCAGCAGTGTTTTCTCATCCCATATCTCGATGCCCAGCTTGCGGGCCTTCTCCAGCTTCGAGCCGGCGTTGGCTCCTGCGGCGAGAATGTCCGTCTTGGCCGAGACCGAACCGGAAATCTTCGCGCCGAGGGCCTCGAGCCTCCGGGCCAGTTCGGTGCGACTGCCGGATTCCATCGTGCCCGTCAGGACCATGGTCTTGCCGGCCAGTCGTCCGGATGGAGCGGCGAGCCCATGCTCATCGCTGGTGAAGCGGACTCCAGCCCGACGAAGTCGATCGATCAGATCGCGACCACGTTGCGAATGAAGCGTCTCGTGGAGCAGCCTGGCGGTGATCTCGCCGAAGTCCGGAAGGGCCTGCAGCGCCTCCTCATCGGCCTCGAGCAGGGCATCGATGTCGGGATAGGAACCGGCGAGGGTGCGGGCCGCGGATTGACCGACCTGGCGAATGCCGATGGACGCGATCAGACGAGCCATGCCCCGATCTCTCGAGGCGCCGATGGCCGAGATCAGCGAAGACGCCGACTTCTCGGCCAGGCCATCGAGCTCGGCGACCTGCTCGACCGTGAGCGAATACAGATCGGCGAGATGAAGGACCAGTCGGCGATCGACGAGCTGGTCGACGATCTTGTCGCCAAGTCCGTCGATGTCCATCTGATTGCGACCTGCGAACCATGCGATTCGCTCTCGAAGCTGGGCGGGGCATTCCGGATTCATGCAGTAGAGCTTCGGGCCCTCCTGCTCCACGGGGCCTTCGCAGGCCGGACATGCCGTCGGCGGCCGGATCGGCTGCGCATCGGCCGGGCGGCTGTCGAGCCTGACCTCGACGACCTGGGGAATGATCTCCCCGGCCTTTTCGACCACCACGCGATCACCGATCCGGATGTCCTTGCGGCGGATCTCCTCGATGTTGTGCAGGGTCGCATGGCGAACGGTCGTCCCGGCCAGGTCGATGGGCTGCATCGTTGCGCGAGGCGTCAGCGTCCCGCCCTTGCCCACCTGCCATGCGACGTCTTCGAGCACCGTCTCGCCCTGATCGGCCGGATACTTGAACGCGACGCACCATCGCGGCGCCTTGCTCGTCGAACCCAGTTTTTCCTGCAGAGCGAACTCGTCGACGCGAACGACCATTCCATCGACGCCGTAGCCCAGCTCGGATCTTCGCCCACCGAACGCATCGATGCATTCGAGCAACCCCTCGAGATCGTGCACCAGTCGAAGATCCGGCGACACGGGAACTCCCCATGCACGAATCGATGCGACGAAATCGCTGTAGCTGGCCGGCACGACGCCTTCGACGACACCACGGCCATGCGCGATGAACGAGAGGCGGCGATCCGCCACGACGGCCGGGTCGAGACTCTTGAGCGTTCCCGCGGTGACGTTCCGCGCGTTGGCGAACAGCGGTTCGTCGCGCAACGCCCTCGCCTCGTTCACCGACTCGAAGACATCGTCGGACATGTAGATCTCACCCCGCACCTCGAGCAGCCGGGGCACCTCGCCCGAACCATCCAGCCGAAGCGGGATCGCACGGATCGCCCTGGCCTGGGCGGTCACGTCGTCGCCACGACTGCCGTCACCGCGAGTGATGGCCTGGTCCAGCCGCCCCTGCCGGTACCGAAGGCTGATCGCCACGCCATCGATCTTCGGATCGCAGCAGAGCACGGGGCCCGGCTGGTCCTCACCGATCCCGAGCCCCTTGCGTATGCGGGCGAACCAGGACGCGATGTCCTCGGGATCGTAGGAGTTGTCGATCGACTGCATGGGCATCGCATGTTCGACGGAGACGAATCCCTCGATGGGCTGCCCTCCCACCCGTCTGGTCGGAGACTCGTCGCTGTCGAATTCCGGATGGTCGACTTCCAGTCGTCCCAGCTCCGCCAGCCGGAGGTCGTAGTCGCGATCGGACATCAGCGGCTCGGCATCGACGTAATAGGCGCGATTCGCCTGCTCGAGCATGCGTCTGAGGGACTCGATCCGGTCCCGGGGATTCTCACTGCTGCTGGTGCTGGCCATTGCCCCCATGGTAACCTCGCGGCGTCCGGTGCCCATCCTTGGAGGCAATCCGCACCGGGTGCCGATATCCCCAGACCGTCGATCACATCGAAGCCATGGAGGGCCGATGCCTACAAGACGAATACTCCGAGGATTCCCGACCTGCATCGCCCTGCTTGCCGTCATCGGCTCGGGGCAGGCCGCCCTGCAGGGAGACGCCGAACAGGCCATCCGGAGATCCGGGCTGGAACGCGACGACGTCAGCATCTGCGTCATCGACGCCGAGACCGGCCAGCGGCTGGTCGACATCAACTCCCAGGTCCCGAGGATTCCCGCCAGCAACATGAAGCTGCTGACCAGCGGAGCCGCCGCCAGACTTCTGGGCGCCGACTACATGTTCAAGACACGCCTCCTGCTCGACGACGACCGCCTCGTCGTGGTCGGAGACGGCGACCCTGCCTTCGGCGACTCCATGCTCCTGGAACGGATGGTCGACGAGACCGGAAGATCGCTGGATGTCGAGTCGTTCCTTTCGGTGTGGGTCGATGCGGTCGTCGCCGACGGAACGACCTCGATCGACGAACTCATCGTCGACGACCGGATCTTCGATCGAGAATACATCCACCCGTCATGGCCGCGAGAGCAGCTGGTGAAACGATACTGCGCCGAGGTCTCCGGCCTGATGTTCCATCGGAACATCATCCAGTTCCTTCCCCGCCCCGCCGCCGGCGGATCCACCCGGGCCGACGTCACCCGCTCCCGGCCGGCCGTCGACTTCCTGGAGATCCGCAACCAGGTCACGAGCGATCCGAAGAAGCGGGTCACCGACCTGTTCGACGTGCAGCGTGCATACGGAACGAACGTCTTCACGATGCGCGGCAACGTCACACGTCCCATGACTCCGCAGGAGGTGACCGTCCACGACATGCCGACGATGTTCGGCCGCATTCTGGCCGAACGGCTCCGCAACAGAGGCGTCCGCGTCGAATCGGTCCGGCTCGCCAATGCCGACGACCCCGTGTTCGAAGGACGCACCATCGGCCCGGTCGTGATGACTCCGCTGTCGCAGGTCCTCGAACGATGCAACATGGACAGCTACAACCTGTACGCCGAAGCGCTCCTGAAGAAGCTCGGAGCGACCTACAGCCGGTCCTCCGGCAGCTGGGAGAACGGAACCACCGTGATCCGACACTCCGTCCAGGAGCACCTCCCTCGGCCCGACCCGAAACTCAAGGTCGCCGACGGCTCCGGCATGAGCCGAAGCAACCAGGTCAGCGCAGCCACCATCGCACAGTGGCTCGCCAGCATGGACCCCTCCAACCCGTCGGAAGCCGTGTTCATCGAATCGCTTCCGGAGCCGGGCGAGGGCACCCTCAGGAATCGGTTCCAGGATCGTGGCCGGAAACTCGACAACAGCAGGATCCTGGCCAAGTCGGGGTACCTCCGTCGCAGCTGCACGCTGAGCGGATACGTGCTCGACGATCGAGGCCGCAGGCTCTGCTTCAGCATTCTCGTCAACACGCCGACCAATCAGCCCAAGGCCGCCAAGAAGCTGCACGAGGCGGTCGTCCTGGATCTCGTGGAGCAGATCGAACGCGGCAGCCTCAGCGCCGCCCAGCCCTGAACTTCATCACGAGGAACCACCCAGGGCCGCATCGATCTCCTTTCGGAGCGACTCGGACATCCCGGGCTTGAATCCCTGGAATCTGGCGACGATCTCCCCTTCGGGACCGATGACGACCGTCAATGGAATCGCATCGATCCCCCAGGCCTCCGCGACGTCGCCATCGCGGTCGATCAACACCTTGAGATCGAGCCCCTGCGATTCCATGAACCGCCGCACGACATCGACCCGCTGATCGGGGGCGCAGCGTTCGAGCACATTCACCGCAAGGAACACGACGTCCGCCTGCTCGCGTTCGTACTCCTCCGACAGTTTCTGGAACTCCGGCAGTCCGCGCCGGCATGGTGGACACCACGTCGCCCAGAAATCGAGCACCACGACCTGCCCGTCGAACGAGACCAGATCGACCCACTCGGCATCAAGCGATTCCAGTCGAAGCGGCGGAGCCTCCTGTCCACCGGCTTGACCGTCAGCCATGCGGTCGAGGGGTGCACGCAATGCGGCAACGTCGTCGAGACGAAGCCGCCCCTTGCGCTGGAACTCGATCGCGGCGACGGATTCGTCCTGCTCGAGCGAAGCCCAGGAATAGGTCCATGTGGAACGAAGGCGCACTCCCTCCGGAACCTCGGGAGGCCCGAGCCGGTCGAGCATCGATTCGATCATGCGCCCGCTGCCGACATCCTGCAGGAGCGTGAGTCGGGTGGCTTCCCGCCCGAGCACGACGCTCCGAACACCATCCTCGACCCGGCCCGAGACAATCTCGAGGCGAACATCGGCGGCCGCCTCGTCCAGCGCATCCAGCCACGCGGAGGTCTTGCCATCTCCGAACTCGATCGCAAGCAGCGGATCGGGCAGACTCAGGAAGTCCTCGCGAAGCGCACCGAGTGCATCGGCTCCACGTGCCAGTCGCACGAATCCGTCGGGTACGTCGGTGTGCTCGACGAAGATGTCGTCGCCGGAGACGATGATGCGGAACCCCTTCAGGCGAATGACGCCCTGAGGGCCGGACGGTCCCGGATCGGCGAAGACGTAGACGGACTCGAGCGGCTTGGTCGTCTCGATCCGCCCTCCCGCGGACGCCTCGAGCACCTGGCACGATTCAACCCGGGCGGGTCCGACGGACTGCGCAGCCCGGACCATGTCGGCGAAGATCCCGGACGATGTCGCCATCACATCGTCCGCAGCTGCGGACGATGCGGCGGCGCAGAACGCGACCAGAAGCAATCCAAGTCGTCTGATTCCTGATCGACTCAATCTGCGGCCCGAAGCTGCTCGACCTCGGCCTTGAGTTCATCGAAGATGCCGGGCGAGAACCCGCGATGCGTCTTGACGATCGAACCGTCCTTGCCGATGACGAGCGTCACGGGAATGCCCCCGATGCCGTACTTCTCGGTCAGGGCCGGCTTCATGGAGATCAGGGTGGGCATGGTGTACTTGTTCTTCTTCCAGAAGTCGCCCACCATCTTGCTGACGTCTTCGAATGTGTTGGCCTGTTCCCAGACGTTCACGGCGTAGACGACCACATCGTCGGTGTTCTCACCGGCCCAGTCGGCGAACTTCTGGACCAGCGGGAGGCCGCGACGGCAGGGGCCGCACCAGGTCGCCCAGAAGTCCAGCACGACGATCTTGCCGCGAAGCTTCGAGAGCGTGATCATCTCTTCGGAGCCGTAGAGCGGAAGCGTGAAGTCGGGAGCCATCTTTCCGGTCGAATCCGGCTCCTCGCCGGGAGGAGGAAGTATCTCTTCGATCGACTCCACGGCCTTGCGGTCGCCGGGCTCGAACGTGATCGGCTTGGGCAGCTTGTCGTAGGACTTGGTGGCCATGACGATCGAGAGCTTGGCCATGTCCGACCCCTCGCCCAGGGAAAACATCGCCAGTGCCCCGGTGACCAGATTGGTCTTCGGATCGACGAACACGTCCATCGACCCGTTGGGGGTGGTGACGCTCATGATGTTCGACTCGTTCCCCTGAGGATCCTTGCCCGTGTCGATGCCCTCGATCTTCGGATTCTGCATCACGCCGATGGTCATGTTCTGGAGCCAGCCCTTGGTGTTGCCTTCCCGAAGCATGCAGTCGAACGGAATGATTTCCGTGGTCCCGAAGACGCTCTTGATGGTGGGCGCGAATCCGGCTCCGATGGGCCGCTTGAGATACGAGCCGTCCTCGCCGGCGATCTCCGCGTAGAAGTAGCCGTCGAGAACCTTGATGACCAGATTGGGAAGCTGCATCTCCATGGAACCGTCGGCTCCGTAGATCGTCGACACCTGCTCCTGCATCTGGTCGCCACCGAACTCGATCGACAGACTCGCGGTGTTGGAGAAGGCCTTCGGGGTCTGGTACGCCTTGACGATCTTCTGCACCATGGCGTCGATCTTTTCCTGATAGGCCTCGGCCAGAGCAGGTGAACCCGCAAACAGGCTCATGCCCAGGGAAAGCGCCAACATCTTCCAAATCCGGTTCATCTCGATCTCCATCGTGTAGTCAGATAACTTCGTCTTCTTCGGGCATCAGAGACCCGGGAATGAGGATAGCACACCGATCCTCGACCGGCCCGAAACGGTCGATTTCCGATTCCAAAAGCTCTTCCATCGTCCTGCCGAGAACCGGATGAAGGAGCTGAGGCTCCAACTCGACCATCGGAAGCAGTACGAACGCTCGATCATGCATCCTCGGATGCGGAACCTGCACACCGGTACGATCGACCACCGAATCCCCCATGATGAGGACATCGAGATCGAGCAGCCTGGGCTGTGGATCGGCGAGATCCTCGGACCGGATCCGCCCCATCAGGCGTTCGACGTCGAGGCAGGTCCGGACCAACGAGTCCGGATCCATTTCAGTCTCCAGTTCCGCCACGGCATTGAGATAGGGACTGTGCCCGGTCACTCCCACCGGCTGCGTCTCGATGAACGTGCTCACCCGCCGGACACCGATGCCGTCGATGTCGTCGAGGCACTCGAGCCCCTGCAGCAGATTGGCCAATCGATCGCCGAGATTGCTTCCCAGACCGATCCATGCGAGCGACATCACGAACACTCCCAGGTCATCGTGCTTCGCTCACCGAGCATCGCCATCCGCAGGCACTGTAGGGCGATCAGCACGCTCCGACTTCGCACCGCCGTACGGTCTCCGGGGAACTGGAATCTCCGAGCCGTCCTGGCCTCGACCGAGGCGACACCGAACCAGACCGTGCCCACCGGCTTCTCGTCGGTCCCCCCCTCGGGACCGGCGATTCCGGTGACGGACAAGCCCCAGTCGCTCCCGGTGGCACTCCTGACTCCATCAGCCATCTCCATGGCAACCTCGGCGGACACCGCACCGGGGCCGTCGCTCGAGAATCGATCCGGGGCCACCGACAACCATTGCTGCTTCATCTCGTTGGAGTAGGCGACCACTCCGCCTCGATACCAGGAACTTGATCCGGGAACATCGACCAGCGACGAACCGATGCCGCCGCCGGTGCATGATTCCGCCGTCGCCAGTGACTGCGAACGTTCGATCAGCATGCGAGCGACGTCATGGGCAGGCTGCTCACCTTCGGTTCCAAAGGCCCACGGCCGCAACCGACCGCGAATCTCGTCGAGCAGCGCATCCGCATCCGGACCCGATTCATGAACGGTGACGATGAAGACGCCGCGGCTCACGCGGGTGCCGACCTGGATCGGCCGATCCCGATCCAGCAGCTCGCCGAGCAACGGGCTTGCTTCAGCCTCGATGATTCCGCAGCAGCGAACCTCCCGGGAGACGATGGAACCCGCCTCCGGAAGCGAAGGAGCCACATGGGTGTCGAATGTGGAATGCACCTCCACCGGTGGCCCGGGCAGGCTCCAGACCGTGCAGGAACCGACCTGGCGACGGAGGATCGGAGCCGTTCCGACCGGATTCCGCAGGCATTCCGCTTGCGCCGGACGACGAGCCATCGCAGCCTGCAGATCGGACATGCCCATGCCCCTTCCCGCCAGCCGCTCCCTGATCCAATCGACCGCGTCCGAGTCACGGACGATCCGTCCGTCATCGAAGGCATCCGCCATCGCTTCCCGGGTCAGATCGTCGGGGGTCAACCCGAGACCGCCGGTCGACACCACGAGCTCGACCCGGGCAGCGGCCTCCCGGAGCGTCGAAGCGACGGCGTTGCGATCGTCCGGCAGCTGGTGCACGACTTCGACCTTGATTCCGCATGCGGCCAGACGCGAACACAGCCAGGACGCGTTGGTGTCGACGCAGTCTCCAGCTAGTACCTCGTCTCCGATCGACAGGACGATTGCACGCATCAGTGACCCGCCTCGTCTTCCATTCGATGCACGATCATCCGCACGCCGGTACCGACGTGCTCATCACGCATCATGATGACGATCACCTCGCCGGGCTCGGCCCACCCCTGCCCACGGACGGCATCGGTGGCATGGTCGACCAGCTCCTCCGCAGATGGCATCGCGGAGACCAGGACCGGAGTCACGCCTCGAAGCAGCAGCATGCGACGGACCACGCGTGCGTCGTCGGCCATGGCCAGCACCGGCAGATGGAACTCGTTGCGGCTGAGATGCCTGGCATGGATGCCGCTGCTGGAAGGAACGACGATGCAGCGGGCGTCGGCGGCCAGCGCGGCCGTCAGCGTCGCGTCGATGAGCGGATCCAGGGGGTCGGGAGCCCGTTCGGCCATCGGCTCGAGATCGCCTCCCGTCGAGATCGAAAGCGATCGCATCGTCGACTCGCTGATGCAGCTGATCCGGTGCATCGTCGACACCGCCTCGACCGGCCAGGCTCCGACAGCGGTCTCGCCGGAAAGCATCACGGCATCCGCTCCGTCGAAGATCGCGTTGGCGACGTCGCTCGCCTCGGCCCGGGTCGGCACCGGCGAATCGATCATCGTCTGCAGCATCTGGGTTGCCACGATGCAGGGGACCCTCGCATCGCGTGTCACGGCGAGCAGGTGCTTCTGGATCGAGGGAACCAGAGCGAGATCCATCTCCACCCCGAGATCACCTCTGGCGACCATCACGGCGTCGACCTCCTCGACGATCGAGACGGCATGCTCGATCGCCCGGGGAACCTCCATCTTGGCGATGATCGGAATGGGACGGGAGGAGCCTCCCGAGCAGGACCGCATGTGGGCGTCGAGCGCCCGCACATCGTCCGCGCTGCGCACGAAGCTCATGGCGACCCAGTCGAGCTGATGCTCGATCGCCCAGGATGCGAAACGCCGGTCGCGTTCCGTCGGCATCTCGATGTCCAGATCGGTGTCGGGCAGATTGACCCCCTTGTGCGAACTGATCCGCCCGCCGACTTCCACGGTGCAGCCGAGCACACCCTCGCCACGATCGGTGGCCACCAGTCGGATCAGGCCGTCGTCGATGAGCAGCCGATGCCCGATCTGCACGTCGTCGACGATGCGATCCAGCGTGCACCCGAGCCGGAAGATCGGGTCGGACTCGCCCGTCGCGCAGTCGCGATGGAACTCGACGCGCAGCCCCGGCTCCAACATGAATCCGTCGCCGGGAATCTCGGTCAATCTGATCTTCGGACCGGGGAGATCCCCCAGGACGCCGACATGGACGTCCATCCGTTCGGCCACCGAACGCAGCGTCGCGAGCGTTCGTTCGTGCGACGATTCGTCTCCGTGGCTGAAGTTCAGTCTGAAGATGTTCGCGCCGGCAGCAATCAGCTTCTCGAGCACCGGCTCGTCCCATGAAGCGGGCCCGAGCGTGGCGATGATGGCGGTGCGGAAGTGCTCGGCCTCGATGTCCGCCTTCGTGTCGAACTCATTCATTGGAGGACTCCGATCCGGAAGCGATGTCGAGCACCTGCCGGTACCGATCTGCGAAGAAGTCCCGGAACTGCTGCCCGAGCACACGTCCGGGCTCCGCATCCGTGGACCAGAGCCCCTTGCCGTCCCAGCCGCCGCGAAGCCAGCCGGCCTTCGACACAGACCGCCCCTGAGCATTCTCGAGGCTGATCGACGAGCCGTCGGGGGCAGGGACTTCGGGCATCGCATCGAACGCCTGGAGCATGCGCTTCAACTGGGGATCGGCGACCATGGCGGCCGTCACCACCCCGGAGTCATCCGGGTACGAGGGATGCGAGACGATGGCGTCCCAGGCCTCCATCAGAAGTTCGTGATTGTCCATGGCCATCGCTCCGAAGATCGGAGCGATGAATGCCCGCATGGCGCGGTCCGGATATTCGGGGAACTGGGCATCCTCGTAGGGATCGATTTGATCGATCATCCGTTCGGAATACTCGGTGTACATCCGGCGATTGACCGGAAGCCGACGCAGCGCGAACGATCGCGGACCAAGTTCGTCGATCGGCACGTCGGTCGGCTCGAACTGCCACAGGGACTGCCCCGGGATCTCGAGGACGAACTCGATGAACCGACGCGAGAGCTCCGGGTCGGGACCGTTGCGAAGGATCGAGATCGGATCGGGATCCACCATCGTGTCTCCCATCGGATCGATGTACCCGACCCGGCGTCCTCCACCGTGGTCGGCGATGGCCTGGGACTGATAGCGTCCGAAGAAATCGATGCACACCCCGACCGCGGCATCCCCCTGGCTGACATCGGTGGGAGCCTTGAGGGAACTGGCCGAGAAGTCGCGGGCGTTCGCGGAAGCCCGGCGGAGGATCTGCCATCCCAGCTTCCAGCCGCGGCGCTGGAGAATCGTCTCGAAGGCGGTGGTGATCGATCCGGACTGACTCGGATTCACCAGGGCGATCCAGGTTCGCAGACGCGGATCGACCATCGCATCCCATGTCCGTGGTTCGGGAAGTCCCAGATCCTCGAGCACGTCCCGGTTGTAGACCAGTCCGAACGCGGACAACGCCGTACCGTACCAGTACTGCTCGGGGTCGAACAGATGCTTGTCGGCGATCATGGTCTGCCCGTAGATTCCGAGCAGGAACGACTCGTCGAGATCCCCCGGCACCGTGATCGACTCCACGACCGGCTCGCCGTCGATCAGTACGCGCACGCCCTTCTTGAGAATGCCGTGCTCGTAGGAACCGCCTCCGAAGACGAGGTCGGCGTCACCACCGGGCTCACGCCCCTCCTTGATCGCGGCGGAGAACTGCGCCTGCAGCATGCGTCGGATCTCACTGGTCCCCCCGGGGACGTTCCAGGCCACGGAGACCGGCTCGTCGTACTTGCGCTCGTGCCAGAGTTCGAAGCCCCGGGCGAACTCGGTGCGGATCTGCTCGTTGTGCGGCGTGATGATCACCAGCGTCCGGTCGGCCTCGGCCAGGGGCCCCGACTCGCTCCGGAAGATCACGGGAAGAAGCAGCACCATCAGGAAGCTGCCGAGAATCGCGGTCCGCTGCCAGTCGAAGGAACTGAGCCTCGAACACAGCAGAAGCACCACCATGATTCCGAGGAGCACGAGGACCTTCGTGGCGGTCATCGGCAACAGCACGATCATGCAGACGACGATCAGTGCGAAGAGAAGCAGTACGACGAGACTCGATACATCACGCATGATCTTCATCCTGTTCGCAGCCCAACCGCCCGACCGATCTCATCGGCGAACGTGCCGGCGGCATCGCGGACCGCATTCATCCAGGAGGGATCGTCCACGCCGGCGGCGTAGATCACGCTTCGGGAAGCCGTGATCATCGCGCCCATTCCATCGGCATGGAAGAGATCCAGGATGTCGGAGAGCCCGCCACCCTGGGCACCGTAACCGGGGACGAGGAAGACCTGACGGGGCAGTCGCTCCCGCAGCCGATGATGCTCCTCGCCCTGCGTCGCACCCACGACCACTCCGAGATCGCTGTACCCGGAATCTCCGATCGTGTTGTCGCCGACCTCGGCGACGAGATCCGCCATCGCCTCGGCCACCGTCCGACCGTCGATCAGCGGAAGCGACTGCAGCGAGGACCCCTCGGGATTCGACGTCCGCACGAGCACGAACGCCCCTCGCCCCTGCTCGAGGTAGGGACGAAGCGTCTCGACACCGAGGTATCCGCTGAGCGTGATCCAGTCCGAACCGTTCTCGCGAAAGGCGCTGGCGTAGTGTTCGTTGCTGATGCCGATGTCACCGCGCTTGGCATCGAAGATGACCTGAAGTCCGAGGGTCCGGGCATGCTCGATGCCGGACTCCAGCGCCCGGGTGCCGGCTGCACCGTATCGCTCGAAGCAGGCGGACTGGAACTTCACGCAGGGAACGAGGCCCGCCACCGCATCCAGAAGCTCCCTCGTGAAGAGGGAGATCGATTCGACGTCCGACTCCGGCGTCTCGACCGTGCCGCGAACCGCCTTCGGGAGCCGCTCGAGAACAGGGTCGATTCCCACGCAGACCGGAGCGCCGCAGGCCCGGACGGACTGGATGAGTCGATCGGTCGGATGGTTCGTGACGGGGGTCGCTTCAGGCACGCCTTGATCTCCAGGGCCATAGCATACCCTCCGACATCCGACGGACGGTTACAATCCAAACCACGATGACCGAACCACCACGTCATCTTGAACTTGATCGAGCCCGGGGACTGGTCGTCCACTGGGCGGATGGCCGCCTCAGCGTCTATCCGGTGGAGCACCTACGCCGATATTCACCTTCCGCCGAAGCACGTGAGCTTCGGCAGGAACTGGAACGCAACCCCCTCGCGGTGCTGCCGGCGACGACCGGATCGGACGGCCCACTGACCGCCGTGGACGCCGAACTCGTCGGAACCTACGCCGTACGGATCCGCTTCTCCGATGGCCACGACACCGGAATCTACTCCTGGGACTACCTGCGTACGATCGATCCCGCGGCCCCGCCGACGCCGCCACTGGAAGACGGGCCGGGTCATGCATGACGATCCCGCCCGCATCGAGCCGCTCGCCTCGGCGCCGGACCGGCAACCGGTGATCGAACACCCCAGGGCGTGGTACGTCTCGATCGACACGACCAGTCAGGGAGAAAGCAGGAGCGTTGCCCACATATCGAACATCGAATACGTCCGATGGCTCGATCGTGCCGCCGAACTGCATCTCGACCACCTTGGATGGACCCGGCAGGCCATGCTCGCATCCGGACGCATGTGGTTCGTCGCCCGACACGAGATCGACTATCGGGCCGAAGTCCATGCCGACGAACATCTGGTGCTCGCGACGTGGGTCCGCGATCTCAAGCGGGCCAAGTCGTGGAGGGATACGGTGATCTGGCGGCCTTCCACCCAGAACGGCGAGGAGCCGACGATCGTCTGCACGGCATCGACGCTGTGGGTGCAGGTGGATCTCGAGTCGAGACGACCCTGTCGAGTCGACCCCGAGATGGCGGTCGCACTGGATCCCCTGCAGCCGCCGCGTTCGCCGTCGACCGGAGTCGAACCATGCATGTGATGATCTTCATCGATCCAGTGCGCATCCGGGAAGACGGACCGACGCACCGGGAACTTCTGACGCGACTCGAACGGGACTGGGGAATCCGAAGCAGCCTGGTGCTGCCCGAGCGGCTGCCGGAGGACCTTCAACCGGTCCATGAACACCGGCTCGGGGCGGGCAACGTGCTCGTGATGCCTCCCAGTGGACCGATCTGGGTCCGCCAGCATGCGGCCCAGTCCCTTGCATCCCAGGTCCACCGCGATCCGGCCAACCTCGTGCTCTGCATCGGCACCGGCTCACTGCCGGAAGCCGAGGCGACGGCACGACATCTCGATTGCCCCGTCGTGATCTCGACGTGGTCCTCCGAAGAGACCCGAGTCGCGTCGACTCGCATGCAGCACGTCGGCGCCTGGGTCGCTCCCACCCGACGTCTTGCCGACCGCATGACCAGCCGGGTCGGAACCGAACTGGTCCAGTGCATCCCACCCGGCATCGCTCCCAGAACCGAGCCGGCACCCGAAATCGGCCTCGCACCGACGCTCGCCATCCTGGCGTGCGACGGATCACCCGAAATCGTGCGCGCCGCTCTCGCCGGACTCGAGCAGGCGATCGCCGTCATCCCTGATCTGCAGATCTGCATGGAGATCGACGCGGAGAACGGCCATCAGGCATGGCGGGAAGCCGACGCCAGAGGCCTGCTCGATCACGTCTCGACCATTGCGGACGCCACTCAGGTCAGATCGCTGATGACATCATGCGACATCATCCTCAACCCGAACCGGGGCCCCCGGGTCCGCACCATGGTCCTCGAGGCGATGGCCGCATCCCGTGCGATCATCTCCGCACCGGCAGAGGACCTCGACTGGCTGATCGACGGAACGACCGCTGCGATCGTCGATGACGCGACGCCCGAGAACTGGTCGGGGACGCTTCTCAATCTGCTCACACAGCCGGGAAATCGCAGGGCCCTGGGCATCGGCGCGTCGGACTGGGTAACCGAACACCACGATCCGGCCCGACATGCCGCTGAATGGGCCAAACTGCTTTCAGGCGTCTCGAAGGGTGTTTCCTATCCCTTCTCCACGGAATCCACCCCGAGGCAGCCCTGAACCGCATCGAATCATGCCGCAAGGCACCTTCGGAAGATCAAGAAAATGTAAACCCCGGACACGCAAGTGGCCGATCGTGCCTTTGACCGGGTTGTGTCTCTTCGGACACGACTCGGCTTCTTTCTCCCCTCCTCCCCGTTGAGGCCTCGTGCTTCAACGGGGATTTTCTTTGAAGAACCGATTCGAGCCGCCGCGTACCCGCTCAGACTCGATGCCGGTACCCTGCATCGCGATGAACCACCTTCTCTCAAATCGTGTCCACGAGATCGATGTCTCGGGCATTCGCCGCGCGTTCCAGCTCGGAGCGAAGCTCGAGGATCCGATCAATCTCTCGATCGGGCAACCCGACTTCGCCGTCCCCCAGTCCGTCAAGCGGGCGACCATCGACGCGATCGAACAGGACCACAACGGATACACGCTCACCGCCGGCAATCCCCTTCTGCTCGATGCCATCCGGACCCATCTCGGGAACGACGTCGGGTGGGACATGGAACGCGACGATCTCGATGTGATCGTCACCTCCGGCACCAGCGGCGCACTGCTCCTGTCGTTCATGGCGTTGCTGGATCCCGGCGACGAGGTGGTCGTCGCGGATCCGTACTTCGTGGTCTACACGGCACTCGGACCGATGACCAACGCCACGATCAGGCTCTGCGACACCTATCCCGATTTCAGGATGACCGCCGAACGCGTCGAACCCCTGCTGAACGATCGCACGAAGATCGTCCTCGTGAACTCCCCGGCCAATCCCACCGGCATCGTGCTCTCGAAGCAGGAGCTCGACGAACTCGCCGATCTCTGTCGCAGCCGCGGCATCATGCTCATCTCCGACGAGATCTACGACCTCTTCACATGGCCGGATCATCTCGACGAAACCGGCCACTGCCCGAGTCCGGCCCGCGGACACGACGACATGCTTCTGATCCGCGGGTTCGGAAAGACCTACGGGTGCACCGGGTGGCGACTCGGATTCGCCGCCGGCCCGTCCTGGCTGATCTCGGAGATGGCCAAGCTCCAGCAGTATTCGTTCGTCTGCGCACCGTCGATGGCCCAGGCCGGAGCCGTCGCTGCGCTGCACACCGACATGCAACCGATCGTCGATCGCTACCACGCCAGAAGCCGAATGGTGGTCGACGCCTTCAGCGACGTCACGGAACTGCCTGAGCCCGGAGGGGCGATCTACGCATTCGTGGAGGTGCCCGAACGACTCGGCCGGACCGCCACCCAGTTCTGCGAAGAGGCGATCAACCGCAACGTCATCGTCATCCCGGGCAGCGTGTTCAGCGAACGCGACACCCACTTCAGACTGAGCATCGCCGCCGACGAGGGAAAACTCGCGCAGGGCCTGGAGATTCTGCGTGGGATGATGACGTGACAGCACCGCCACGCTGAACGAGGCGGTCGTCGATTCGGGTGGATTCAATCGGGATCAGGAATCGGACGTGTCAGCCGCTTCGGCCGCACCGTCTTCGGTCTTCTCCTTGACCTTCTTCTTGGTCACAACCTTTCGGCTGCCGACCTTGACCAGGCCGAAGGGCGAATCACCCTTCATCTCGAAGTCGCCGTTCTCGGCAAGTTGAGTGATGCGCTCGATGCGAGTCAGCACGTTGCGGTGCTGGTTCAATCCCGAGGGCTTCGTCTTCAGGCTTCGATGCAGGCTCATGATCAACTCCGTATGTCTTCTGATGGCATCACCCGTCCCAACGGACGAGGTACCTGTCTTCGAGGCTCGACTGGCCACCGGATTCCACCCATTGGAGTCCGATCCCACCAATACGCTCATCGAGATTCCGGCACGCAGCTTCGGAACGCGATGTCGAAGTCAGCCCGGGAAGGGCGATGACTCGAGCCAGACCGGTATTGTCACGTGGAATGACCCAGGTTTCAAGTCCTCGTTCCCGACAGAAGTCCGCAAGCCGCAATGCTCCGGCCTCCCTGGTCTCCGCCAGAACGAAGTAGAACAGCCCTTTCTGACGCGGATCCCCCATGAAACCCATCCCTCCCTGGACAGGAACGGCGATTTTTCCGGATTCGGGCAATCCGGTCGGCGTGGCCACCAGCGGGTCGGATTCGACCGGTCGAAAGATCACCGATTCGAGATCCGCCCGGGCTCGAAGCTCTCCCTGGCTGAATGCGATCACCCAGGTGATCACGAGCAGGAGGATCACTCCGGTCGTGGCCAGCAGCAGGTGGCCGGTCGTGACGCGGATGCTGCGTCCGGGCTTCGGCCATGACGCGAAGCGTTCAGACTCGTCGGGATTTCGCGCGGAATCCTCCGATCGCGACTGGAACAACTCCAGCAAAGCAGGTCTTGATTGCCTTCGTCCCATCTCCGGACTCCTTCAGACCTCGTCCGTCGCGATCACGCTCGCCATGGCGAGCCCGGCGGTATGTGTGATGCTGAGCAGCCATGATGTGATGCCAAGCGTCCTGGCACGATCGGCCGCACCTCCGCTGATTCGAAGCCCCGGCTGTCCGTCCGCGTTGCGGATCACGTCGATGTCCGACCAGCCGACGCCTTGTCCCCATCCGGTCCCGAGCGCCTTGAAGACCGCCTCCTTGCATGCGAAACGGGCGGCGTACCGCTCACCGCGTCCACCCTCGGCCGACTCGGCATAGGCACGTTCCCCTTCGGTGAACACACGACGCACGAACCGATCGCCGTGCTCCTGGAGCATGCGTTCGATGCGCTGCACCTCGACCAGATCGATGCCGTGAGAGATGATCGCCATGGGGGCATTCTATAGCGGTCCGAGATCCCGATCACCAATCACCGGGAGACGCGTCCGCGGCATTCCAGGCCGCCCACACCCCCGGCAGAGCCGATGCGGGCTCAGGCAATCGCCGAAGATCGACCACCACCCCCCCGCTCCAACCCCTCAGGACGATCGCGACCTTGTAGGCAACCAGATCCAGCCGACCCTTGGTGCCGGTTCCGGGCAGCATCCGATGGCCGGCCTCGTCGAGATCCGTCAGCCGCACGCAGGCGAGACGATTCTCCACCGCCCCGATGGCCCGGACCGGATCGGATCCGGCCGAGAGGTATGCCGCCGGGTCGATCCCCGCTCCGTGCGCGGCATCCACCATGACCGGATCGATTCGATGGTCAGCGATGCGTACCCCCTGCGACGAAGCGTGCGAGAAGACCGCTTCGAGCACTCCACCGTCGACCTCGTCCGCGGCAGGCAGGATCGTCGAAACGGCACACCGCCCCAGATCCCCTGCGAGGTCGATGGCCGAACGCATGACATCGATCGCCTGATGGACCGTCTGGGACGACTTCCACCCGTGATCCGGAATCCAGCAGTCCAGGCCCGTCAGCAACTGATTTCCACGCCGCAGCAGCGAAAGCAGATCACGACGGGCCGACTCGCCCAGTTCACGTGGAGTCGTGCCGACGGCACGGGCATCGAGCTGGACGCCTCGCCAACCCTGACGACGAAGCCGATCGATGGCGATCCGCGGAGCGATCTCCAACGACGCGATGGTCGGGGAGAGAACCCAGTCGTGAATGGGCAACGTGTCCACGCACCGAGGCTACCATGGACGCATGTCCGGCGAAGCAACCTTCATCGAAGTCCAGCTGTTCGAGGGACCGCTCCCCTCCGCCCACACCCCTTCGCACGACGGCGGCGGCGCGTGCTGCTTCGAGGGCCGCACCCGACCCGAGCGACATCCCGAGCACCGTGATTTGATCTCGCTCGACTACGAGGCCTATCCGCCTCTCGCCACCCGGACCATGCAGGATCTCGCGGAGACCGCCTCGAACCGGTGGCCATGCCGGCGGATCGACATCCACCATGCCACCGGGATCGTGCCCGTGGGCGCAATCAGCGTCCGCATCCACGTCGCCTGCGACCATCGCTCCGACGCATTCGAAGCCTGCAGATGGCTCATCGATTCATTGAAGCAGCAGGTTCCGATCTGGAAACGCGAACACTGGGCGGATGGAACCACATGGGTGGACGGCGAACCCGTCCGGAGAACAGCACCATGACACTGCGGACCCCGATCACGATGATCACCTGGCTGGCCACCACGCTGTGGTTCGCGGCGATCGCCGCAGCCGGAGCGGCCGCGGCCGGCGTGTTCGCGATCCTCCCCGGACTCGAACCGACTCTCGCCGAATACCGGGCCCTCGATCCTGCCCTGCATGGACGTCTGGCCTCCGGCCTCATCACGGAACCCATCTTCACCGCGACCGACATCGCCCAGATCGTGATGTCCATCATCGTCATCGCCTGCGTTTCCGCGTTCTGGCTCCTCGGCCTGGCGGCGGGACGCCCCCTCTCAAGAATCGCATGGAGCATCGCCAGCCTGGGTGCCGTCGCGTGCCTGTGGATCAGGATCATCTTCGTGATGCCGGGAATGAACGCGGACCTGCAGAGGTATCGCGTGGCGGCGCGGGAAGGCGACGCGGAACAGGCGACGGTGGCGTACGACGCGTTCAACGCGATGCACCCCACCGCCTCCTCGCTCATGGAAGTCAGCGCAGTGCTTCTGCTGATCGCCATCGCCGCACTCGCCGCATGCTGCACCCCCGCAAAGAGCAGACGGAACAAGGCATGAACAATCCACCCGTCGTTTCCGGAGCCACGTCCAAGGCCGAGTTCAAGCTTCCGGCCGTCGATCCAGCCGAACAACGCCGTGCGGTGCGCATCTACGATGCGTTGGCGAAGGCGTACCCGGATGCCCACTGCGAACTCGACTACCGGTCGCCGCAGGAACTGCTCATCGCAACCATCCTCTCGGCGCAGGCGACCGACGTCGGCGTCAACAAGGCGACTCCGGGACTGTTCGCCGCCTTTCCCACGCCGGGCGACTACGCACGAGCTGCCCCCGAGGACATCGAACCGCTGATCGCAACGATCGGACTGTTCCGGAACAAGGCGAAGTCGGTGCACGCCTCGATGACGAGGATCCACGAGATGCACGGCGACGAGGTGCCCAGGACCATGGAAGAGCTGCTCGAACTTCGCGGAGTCGCCAGAAAGACCGCCAACGTGGTCCTCGGCAACGCCTTCGGCATCAACATGGGCGTGGTCGTCGACACCCATGTCTCGAGACTGAGCCATCGACTCGACCTGTCGAGTTCGAAGACCCCCGTCGCGATCGAACGCGATCTGATGGCGCTGTTTCCCCGCCCGAGATGGACGCTGCTGAGCCACCTGCTGATCTTCCACGGCCGCCGCGTCTGCAAGGCCAGAGGCGGGAGCTGCAGCGAAGATCCGATCTGCGGACGATGGGGTTCCTGCGACAGCGACTAGGCGACTCAGAATTCCTCGGAGACGACGCCGAATCCGCCTGAACCGCTGACGAACGCGACCCCTCCCCCGAGCATCAGCGGCTCGAGGAAGAACACCGGGCCGTCCAGCCGCACCGACAACTTGGTCATTCCGTCCAGCGGCGCGACACCGCTGGCGAGGCGATCCTCCTCGGCCATCGAATCCCAGCCGGGCGGAACGGAAATGCCGTCGACGGGAAGACGGACCATGATGATTCCCCGGTCGTGTCCGACCCAGACCACGTTGTCCGCCGCGACGACGCAATGAAATCGACCTCCCGCGGGCGCAACCAGGCGATCGTTGCCGACCGGAGTCTCGATCTCGATCTCCCTGCCGTCGCCGACGATGCGGAAGGTCCAGTCGAGCATGACGGCTTCAAGGGACGGTGCGGCGAACTCGACGCTGTCGACGCCGACCTGCACGGCATTGTCGCCGATCCTGTACATCCACATGCCGCGGTCGGAGTCGGCGAGGATGTTGCGTCCATCCGAAACCGCGCGGTTCAGTCCCGCCGGCTCGGGGTGGTACATCGCGAACGTGCGGCGCTTGCCGTCCAGCTCGTCCTTGATCCGCCACGTCCCCCGTCCGAACTCGCCGGCGAGCACGATCCGATTCGAATCCAGCAGATCGGCGTCGACGGCCCCGACGATCTTGATCTCCTCCTCGAGCCGGAGTCGGTCCGGATCGATCCGGTACAGACGGACCGCCATGGACGATGTGATGAGAAGCCGGTCGTCGATCTGCCGCACCCGGGTCGTCCGGCCGGGGATCGGAACGGTCCAGGCATCGGTGTCCAGTTCGCGAAGATCCTCACCCATGAATCCGACCAGCGATCCGTTGCGCTCGTTGCGGACGAAGATGTGCCGCTTGTCGTCATCCGGGGAGCTTGGACGCATCGGATGGATCGAGGTGGCCGAGCCGACGAACTCGCCATCGGACACACGATGGATCCTGCGCCCGACGCAGTAGACGACATCGTCGCCGGAATGACCGATCGAGGACACGACGCCGTCCACCATGACGAGACGGCGGCCCGTGTCGAGGTCGACGATGCCCCCATCCCCGTACACGAGTCGTCGGCCATCACGGACATGGATCCCGCGCGGACGGACACCCAACTCGGCCGTGGTGGTGGTGTCCTCGAGCCAAGGACGCCTCGGATCGTCCAAGGTCAGGCGGACCACTCCGCTGTCCTCGAGTACGACCAGAAGCTCGTCCTGATCCATCGTGATGTCGATTGCCGGCCCCGATGTGCCCGGATCAGCCAGCGCTTCGCGGAACGAAACCCGTCCCGTCCGTGAATCGATGACCAGCAACTCCGTGCCGATCAGCTGGTACCACACACCATCGTCCACGAGCATGCGATAATGTGTTCCGCCAGTGTGATGCTGCACGGCCAGCTGCTCCGTCCTTGGACGGGGCGCCTTCGCCGGCTTGTAGGTCTCGACGCATCCCTGCAGCCCGAACACCATCGGTGTCGCGGCCAGCAGAATGCCCAGTACGGTCCGTGCTGCGTATCGCATGGTGGAAAGGATACTCTCGCAGCGGATTCCGCACCCGCCCGAAGGAACCAGTCATGCCCGATCGCCTCGACCAGCTTCGACATCGCGTCGAACATGCCCCCGGAGACCCCGACGCCCTGTGCGAACTCGGCCGGGAGTACACCAGCATGGGACAGGACGAGCGGGCCAGGGCCCATTTCGAACTGGCCCTCGAGATCGACCCGGCCTGGTATCCGGCCGCGGTGTCGATGGCCATGTGCCAGTATCGGGCCGATGATCAGCACGCGGCACTGGATACGCTGGCCAAGGCCGCGGAACAGGCCCGGGAGGCGGAGGACACCGAAGCGTTCGAGATGATCCGCAACGCGATGGAATCGATTCACCACCCATGACCGACGCGACACCACAACCTCCGGACCTCGAGCAACTTCGCACCATGGCCCTGCGTTGGCTGCATCGGACCGACCGATCCAGACGTCACCTGCGGGATCGCCTTCTGGACCGCGGGGGCACTCCCGAGCAGGTCGATTCAATGCTTGACGATTTTCAGGAACGGGGCTGGCTCGACGACCGCCGATGCGCCCAGTCGCTCGCGCGTCGGTGGAACCGGAACGGGCGCCTTGCTCCGAATGCCCTGTCGCAGCGGCTCGAGGCCGAAGGCATCGATGCCGACATCGCACGTGAAATCGCGGAATGCGACGACGACAGGCTGCCGGTCGATCTTGCCGTGGAGATCGCATCCAGGCAGCTTCCGAGACTCGAACACCATCCCCGCGACGTGATCGCGCGACGACTCCAGGGCGTCCTGGCCCGCAAGGGCTACGAGGAGGATGTCGTCATCGAGGCCCTCGAGCGGATGAAACTCGTCGACCGGTGACCTCGAGGCCACGAACCGGTACATTGCCTGCACATCGAAGAGATCACCATGAACGAGCCCCAGACAACTTCGCTTGAAATCGATCCGACCGAGGTCCGCCGTCGACTGGATGCCGGAGACCCGCTGCACCTGCTGGACTGCCGGACCGAAGGTGAATGGGAGATCGCCCGCATCGAGCACGCCAGACTCATCCCCCTTCAGGAGATCAGCCTCCGCATGGAGGAGCTCGAGGACTGGAGGCGGGAACCGATCGTGGTCTACTGCCACATGGGCGCACGTTCGATGGTGATCACCAGACTGCTGAGGCACGTGGGATTCGACGATGTGCGCTCCATGGCGGGCGGCATCGACCGCTGGTCAAGAGAAGTCGACGACAAGATCGCAACATACTGAGCCCCACCCCATGCTTTCAAAGCGACTCGTCACCGGACCCCTGCTCGTCATCGCCCTTCTGGGCCTTGCCGTGCTCAACGAATACATCGGTACGCTCGAATGGAGAACGTCGTCCTCCTTCTTCTGGCCGATGAACTGCCTCGGCATCCAGTACGTGCCCGCCGGGGCGATCCTGTTCGTGATCTGCAGCCTGGTGATCGGCCTCGCTTCGAGGGAGCTCGCCCGCGTCGCCCGCGCCTGCTCGGGACGCGACGACCTGCGATGTCTTCCCGGCATCATCACCTGCTTCGGCATCCTCATGCTGTACGCGATGTGGCTCAGCGGCCTGTCTCCGGAACCGATCATCTCGACCGTGATGCCCGCCACCGTGCTCGCCGCCTGCTTCTTCACATCGCTGGTCGTGGGCTGTCGCGGCAAGCGGACGGACGGGGCGACGCTGGCCGCCCTCACCACGACCGGCTTCGCCGTGTACCTCGGAACATTCCTCGGCTTCTTCATGCTGATCCAGGTCCACCACTCGATCTGGTGGATCATCGGAATCATCGCCATCGTCAAGATGTGCGACACCGGAGCCTACTTCACGGGCAGCGCCATCGGAAAGCACAAGATGATCCCCTGGCTGAGTCCCGGGAAGACCTGGGAAGGACTCGCCGGAGGACTCCTCGCTTCGATGGGAACCGCATGGGGACTGGCGGCACTCAGCGAGCACTGGCTTCCGAGCGAACCCGTCGTGCCGACCCTGGTGGCCCTGCTGATCGGCCTGATCATCGGAATCAGCGGACAATGCGGTGATCTGGTCATGAGCCTCATGAAACGGGACGCGGGCATCAAGGACAGTTCTGCCCTGCTCCCCGGTCTCGGAGGCATGATGGACGTACTCGACTCGCCGCTTTTCGTCGCTCCCATCGCCTGGTGGCTGCTGCTGCTGATCTGAAGCCATGTTCATCGACAAATGGACGCCAGCGACCATTGCCAGTTGATACACTGTGTGATCAGGTTTTTTTCAGGAGCTTCCGATGACCGCGATCGATGATCTGCTTGCCCTTCATATGGTGGACAAACAAGCCCGTGGACTTCGATCACGCGTCGAGAACGCGCAGACCTTCCTCAATGCACAGCAGCGGAGGCTCGATGAACTGACCTCGACCAACGAGGAGCTCGTCCTGCGTTCCAAGACGACCCGCGCCTCGGCCGCGAATCTGGAGACCGAAGCCGGCGGCGTCGACGAACGCACCAACAAGCTTCGAGAGGACCTGAAGAACTCCTCCACCACCAAGCAGTACAACGCGATCCTCGAGGAGATCAACAACCTCAAGGAGTCCAAGTCGAAGATCGACGACCGGGCGCTGGCCGAACTCGAGACCATCGAGCAGCTCGAATCACAGATCGGGGAACTGACCTCGAAGATCGCCGAACGCACCAAGGTCAGGGACACCGCCAAGGGCGAACTGACCGAACGGACCTCCGAGGTCGCCGAACAACTGGCCGTGCTCGAAGCCGAACGTGCCCAGAAGGCGTCCGTCGTGTCGAACGACGTTCTGGTGGTCTTCGACAAGGCTGCAGACGACTTCGAGGGCGATTCGATGGCGCCGCTCGCCGAGATCGATCGACGACGTATGGAATACGGCTGCAGCTGCTGCAACGTATCGCTTCCGTTCAATCTCGTGAACACGATCATGGCCGACGGCAACGTCGTCGAGCAGTGCCAGGGCTGCCTCCGCATCCTCTACGTGACAGAGGAAGTCCGCGGCGCCCTGGTCAAGAAGTAGCCCCCTGCGGCTCACTTCTCCTCGAACAACGAACTCTGATTCGGCCCCGGCTGGGTCCGCGCCTGCAACTGGTTGACCTCCTCGGCCAACTCCTCGAGATCGCGGAAGGCGTAGTACTCGCTTGCGTAGCGGATGTAGGCGATCTGGTCGATCTCCCGAAGACGGGATGCAACCCTCCGACCGATCTCGACGCTGGGAACCTCCCGATCGAAGACCCGCTGGAGTTCGGCCTCGAGTCCTTCGCAGACCCCTTCCTTGGCATCCTCGGACACCGGTCGCTTGCCGCAGGCCGCCACGATCCCGCGCATCACGTTCGCCCGGTTGAACAGAACCCGCGACCCGTCCTTCTTGATCACCATCAGCCGTCCGGAGGAGCGGATCTGCTCGTAGGTCGTGAACCGCATTTCGCAGTCGAGACACTCCCGGCGTCGACGAATCACAGCACCGCCGTCGGATGACCGACTGTCGATGACCTTGTCATTGTCATTGCCGCACTTGGGACAGAGCACCGGCATACCTCCCGCCGTGGCAGTCTCCCACGACCTCGGCATCTTTGCAATGATCGACGCCGGAGGCATCCCCGTATATCCTGCGTCTCACGCCACACCCAGTCGGAATCACCACTCATGCCATGCATTCAACTGCCAGACGGAACGAAGAAGGAGTTCGACCAGCCGGTGACCCCGGCGGAGGTCGCAGCATCGATCGGCCCCGGCCTGGCCAAGGCGGCCATCGGCGCTCGGATCGACGGCGAACTCTCGGACCTCTCCTGCCCGATCCTCCACGACGTCTCCCTCGAACTGCTCACTGCGCCGCGAAAGGGCCAGACACCCGATCCGGATGCACTGCTGATGCTTCGCCACAGCACCGCCCATGTGATGGCGGAGGCGATCCAGCGGGTGGTCCCCGGAGTGCAGCTCGTCTACGGACCGCCGCTGGACCACGGCTTCTACTACGACATGGCCGTTCCGGAGGATCGACCGATCCGCGACGAGGACTTCGAAGCGATCGAACGCGAGATGAAGGCCATCATCGCCGAGGACCGAAGCTTCACCCGGTACGAACTTGAACACGAACCCGGCCTCGAGAAGCTCGAATCCGAAGGCAGCAAGTACAAGATCGACAACGCCCAGAGGGCGCTCGACGCCGGATCGACCATGCTCAGCTGGTACGCCACGGGAACACCCGGCACCGATTGGGAGGACCTCTGCCGAGGTCCGCACATCCCGTCCACCGGACGCATCGGCGCATGCAAGGTGATGTCGGTGGCATCCAGCTACTGGCACGGCGATGCGGATTCGGATCGACTCACCCGTGTCTACGGAACGGCATTCTTCGACCAGGCTGGCCTGAACGACCATCTCGAACTCCTCGAGGAAGCGAAAAAGCGTGACCACCGCGCACTCGGCCGCAAACTCAAGCTCTTCGCAATCGACGAGATGGTCGGGTCCGGACTCATCCTCTGGACACCACGTGGCGCGGTCATCCGGGACTGCCTCCAGACCTTCATCCGCACGGAACTCCGCCGACAGGGATACCACGAGGTCTTCACGCCGCACATCGGCAAGCTGGACCTCTACCGCACATCCGGCCACTACCCCTACTACCAGGAGAGCCAGTACCCCCCCCTGATCGACAGCGATCAGCTGAAGCGGCTCTCGGACGAGGGGTGCTCGTGCGCGGAACTGTCGAATCGGATGCAGGAAGGTGAGATCGAGGGCTACCTGCTTCGTCCCATGAATTGCCCCCACCACATCCGAATCTATGCCAGCGAAGCCAGAAGCTACCGGGACCTTCCGCTGCGGCTGAACGAATTCGGCACCGTGTACCGGTGGGAGCAGTCCGGAGAGATCGGAGGCATGACCAGAGTCCGCGGCTTCACGCAGGACGATGCCCACCTCTTCGTGACCGAGGATCAGGTGGCCGATGAAGTCGCCGGATGCCTCGAAATCGTCAAGATCATCTTCGGCGCACTGGACATGACCGACTACCGGGTCCGGGTCGGACTGCGAGACCCCGACAGCACCAAGTACGTCGGCGATCCCGCGAATTGGGACAAGGCGGAGGCCGCCTGCCGCAACGCCGCCGCGTCGCTGGGCGTCCCGTTCACCGAGGAGCCCGGCGAAGCCGCCTTCTACGGCCCCAAGATCGACTTCGTGGTCCGGGACGTCATCGGACGTGAGTGGCAGCTTGGAACGATCCAGGTCGACTACAACCTCCCTGAACGCTTCGACCTGACCTACATCGGGGCCGACAACAAGGCCCACAGGCCCGTCATGATCCATCGCGCGCCCTTCGGTTCATGGGAACGGTTCATCGGAGTGCTCATCGAGCATTTCGCAGGAGCGTTCCCGACCTGGCTGGCTCCCGAGCAGGTCCGCGTCCTTCCGGTTTCCGAGAAGACCGCCGACTACGCCAAGGAACTCCATGGACGCCTGCTGGACATGGGCGTCCGGGTCGAACTGGACGATTCGAACGAACGGCTCCAGGCCAGGATCCGAACCGCGGCGGAGATGAAGATTCCGTACCTCTTCATCGTCGGCCCCCGCGACCAGGAGAACGGAGCGGCCAGCGTCCGGGCCCACGGCATTCCCAAGGACCTCGGAGCAGCCCCTCTGGAGTCGCTGCTCGAGACGCTTTCGGCCGAGATCTCGACTCGCGGAGAGCGGACGATCATCCATGAACTCTTCCAGGGACATGATGAACCGAGTGCCTGATTTCACGACTTTCCTTGCCCCAGACCCCCGCGGAGTGGTAATCTGCTCGTCGCCCCGCAGTTTCGTCGAATGGTTTCGACCCGGGGCATGAGGACAGGACCACGTCGGATGAATGACTACGACATCCTTGATCGAAACCAGCACGACCATCGCCGCATCCCGGCGAACGGGCTGAACGATCTCGGCGACACCGTCATCCGTCGGTTCCGACATACGGCATGAGTACGTCGTCGGACATCCATCCATCAGGTACCACTGCACCAGACGCACCGCAACGAGCCTTCGATCCGTCGACGGGATGGTCCCGCCGCAGTGATCTTCGACTCGTTCGTTAAGAGGAGCCTCCATCATCGCACGCCGACGCTACTTTCGTCCCCAGGACGCCGTCCGTAATCTGCCACGCATCAACGAGCACATTCGGAAGACGCCCGTCCGACTCATCGATGAAAACGAGGAAATGATCGGAGTCATCAAGACCGAGGATGCGCTGGCGCGCGCCCGCGAGGCCGAACTCGATCTCGTGGAGGTCTCCCCCGACAGCGATCCTCCCGTCTGCAGGATCCTCGACTTCGGCAAGTATCGATACGAACAGTCCAAGAAGGAGAAGGCATCCCGTGCCCGCTCCAAGACCCTCGAGATGAAGGAAGTCCGCCTGGGCCGGTCGATGAAGATCGATCCCCACGACATCGAGATCCGGATGAACCAGGCGAGGAAGTTCCTGATGGACGGACACAAGGTCCAGATCGTCCAGAACTTCCGTGGACGCGAGATGCTCCATCGAGACCGCGGCCACGAACGCATGAAGCACGTGATCACGACGCTCGAGGACATCAGCAAGGTCGAGACCCCACCGAGGATGGCGGGCCGTCGCATGACCATGATCATGTCCCCCGACAAGTCCAAGATCTCACGCATCAAGCAGCAGGCCGCCTCCAAGGAAGCGGGCGACGCCCCCGCCCCGAAGGACGTTCAGACCACCCCCGACCCGAAGGATGTTCAGACCGCCCCCGCCCCGAAGGAGGCTCCGACCACGACGGCTCCCTCCTCCGAAGAAACCGCGATCGATACGTCCACGGAATCCAACGACACCTCCACCTCCTGAGCCCGCATCATGCCCAGAATTGGAGTCGTCTCCGACATCCACGGCAACGCCATCGCGTTCATGGCCGTTCTCAACGAGCTCGGTCGACGCGGAGTCGACGAACTCTACTGCCTCGGCGACATCGTCGGATACGGCCCCTCTCCGGCTCGCTGCCTCGACCTGGCGCTCACCTACTGCGACGTGCTCGTCCGTGGCAACCACGACGAAGCCGTCTTCATCGAGAGCGTGCAGGCCAAGTTCAATCCGATCGCCTGGGCCGCCATCGAATGGACTCGGAAGCAGCTTTCGGACCGGGACCTCGACTTCCTGCTCCACATGAAGACGACCGAAATCACGTCCTCGGACATCACCTGCACGCACGACACGCCGGTCCCGGATGAAACGGCATACGTCCTCGATCTGCTGACGGCGTCGGAAGCGCTTGCTGCGCTCTCCACCGGCATCGGACTCGTGGGGCACACGCATGTGCCGAGGATCTTCACCGCCCCGATGGACATCATCGGTCACGGGTTCTGCCCCCCCGAGGCGGTCGAAGCCATCGCACCCCAGGACGGCGAACCGGTCCACCTCCCGACGGACCATGTCGCACTGTGCAATCCGGGCGCGGTCGGACAGCCCCGGGACAGCGACCCAAGAGCGAGTTGCGCCATCCTGGACACCGAACAACGGACCTTCACCGTGCACCGCGTGGACTACGACATCCGCCAGACCAGGGCGGACACGATCGAAGCCGGACTTCCCGCGATCCTCGGGGAACGGCTGTCCCAGGGGATCTAGATCTTCTTCGCGGCCCAGCCGCCGTGCATGAATCTGGCGAGGAAGAGCATCGATCGGATCACGAGTTCGCCGCAGAGCCCGATCCAGATGCCGACCAATCCCATCTCGAACACGACGCCCAGCAGCCACGCCGCGGGCAGTCTCACGAGGTAGCTCGAGCAGGTGGTGATCAGGAAGACCCATGTCGTGTCACCCAGACCGCGCAGGGCCTGTCTCGTGACCATCGAGATGGCGAAGAACACCTGCATCACGCCGCAGATCAGAAGCAGCTTCGGAACCGTCTCCATGTAGACGGGCTCGTCGCTGATCAGCGACGTCAACGTGGATCCGAAGAAGGTGAAGACCAGGCCCATCAGCCCCATGATGACCACGCCGATCCCGATGCAGGTCCATACGGCGCGACGGGCCATCCGGAGATTCCCCGCACCGACGAACTGCCCCGCAATGGCGCCGGCCGCGATTCCCACCGCGAATCCGGGCATGAAGCTGAACGCCTCCCACTGCACCGCGATGATGTGGACGCCCTGCAACCCCTGTCCGGCTTCGGACAGTTCGGCGGAATCCGCGGAGGTGTCGAGCATCATCGAAGCCGCCAACTTCTCCTCGGCCACCTCTCCGATGAACCAGAGCACGACGAGATTGGCCATCCACATGGAGAGGCCTTCGAAGAAGTTGGGAATGCCGATGCGCACGACACGCCATGACATGCTCCGATCCAGCAGCAGGCGATCGGAATGCAGCCGGAGATCCTTGATTCCCCTGGCGAGCACGATGAGCGTCAACAGGGCTCCGCATGCGAAGCTGACCGCCGACCCCCATGCGATGCCGGCGACGTACAGGTCGAATCCGAAGGGATTTTCGACGCCCTCGACTCCGAGCCAGTCCAGATCGGCGCCGGAAAGCACCCAGGAGACGACGATGTTCACGACGTTCACCAGCACGGCGATGACGGAGGGAACCAGCGATTCCCCCGCACCGTGCATGCACATCCCGCCCACCATCATGATGCCGAAGAACGGAAGACCGTAGGCCATGATGCGGACGTACTCGATGCAGAACGCCCTGGCCTGCACCTGCTCTTCGAGCAGGGCCAGAGCGGCGAGCTGGGGGGCGAGCAGCCACATGCACGAGGCGAAGATCGCGCCCCACACGAAACTGATCAGCAGCGACTGTCCCAATGCGGCGTGGGACTGGTCCGAGTCGCCCGCACCCATCGCCCTGGCGATCAAGGCCTGCCCACCGATGCCGATGCCGGCCATCGCGATCCCGATCAGCCAGCCGACGTAGGAGCCGACGCCGAGGCCGTCCAGACTCGAGACGACGATCGATTCCGGCAGCGACCCCGCGAGGATCTTGTCGAACAATCCGACCATCGCCGCCATCAGCTGCTGGATCAGCGCAGGCATCGCGATGATGAAGATCGCGATCGGAAGCGACTTCCCGACCAGGCGGCCGGACTTGATCTGACCGTCTTGCATTTTGCTTGGTTTGGCTGACACGAGACGATCAGGGTAGCGACCCCGAACGATCACGTGCGATCACGAACTCTCGGGAATCGCATCTTCGGAGGCGGAACCGTCGTTCGACCATGTCTTGCGCTGGGATTCGGGACGAAGACCCGAAGGCTGCGATGGCTCCTCCTGGGACTTCTGGATCCAGAAGGCGATGTACTCGTACCAGACCTTGTCGCGGGAATAGGTCGGATACAGGTAGTCCCGCCCACCATTGAACGCGTAGCTCGCCTTCTGCAGCGAGTCGTACCAGCGAATCCAGGCGAGCCGGTCCATGCCCCAGGCCTGACCCGTGAGCAGCGATAACGATTCGGCGGCATTGAGATTCACCGAAAGCCGTCGATCGTCGAGCGCCATCAGCAACGCCTGGAAGACGTTGTCCTCCGGATACTGCCCCAACGCCGTCGCGACGGCCGCCTTGACTTCACCATCGTCGTCCTCGGCCGTCAGGACCCGGATCATGGGACCGACGACTTCGGGATTGTGCAGACGCTGCAGCGACTTGGCCGCGGACCATCTCACATTCTGGCTTTCCGTGACCGAGGAATCGAGCCACGGAACGATCAGGATCGCATCCTCGGGACCACCATGTCGACCGAGCGCCGTGATGGCCGCAGCCCGGACCAGCGGATCCGTCTCGTTCTCCACGTAGTCCCTGTACATCTCGAGATAGATCTCGGCTCCGCCGAAGGGGGCGTTGGCCAGAAGCACCACGCCCTCGCGACGACGATCGGCGTTGTATGGATCCAACGCCTCCAGCGCCGCTTCCCGGGGCGTCTTGGGAGTGAACATCTCACCGATATCCTGAAAATCATCGGTCACACAACCAGTCACCGCGAAGGTGATGGCCGTCAGGACGACAAGGATGGCGGTACGCCGCATGACGGCAGTATAGAGTGGCGGCCGAGATCCGCGAATCGTCCACACCCGGCGACCGACCGTCGCCGTAGGATGCTCCCGGCCGGACGTCCGGTGCGGAAGATCCACCGAACCCATCCGACACGCCAACGACACCCCGGGACCGACCTGACCATGGATGCTCCTCCTCTCCACATCGTGCTGCTGGCACCGCAGATCCCCAACAACACCGGCAACATCGGCCGCACCGCGGTCGCCGCAGGCTGCGTGCTGCATCTGGTGCATCCGCTGGGGTTCGACATGGACGAGAAGGCCCGGAGACGAGCAGGCCTTGATTACTGGGACCACCTCGACTGCCGGGAACACGATTCCTGGGAGGCGTTTCTGGAATCGGAACGACCCCGGCGCCTCTGGCTGTACACGACCAGGTCGCAACGACCGCACTGGAACGCCCGGTTCCAGATCGGCGACTACCTCCTCTTCGGGAGCGAGAATGGCGGCGCACCGGAACACGTCCACCAACATGTGGCGGAATCATGCGGCGAGGAGCACCTCGTGAAACTGCCGATGCGGCCGGAAGCACGAAGCCTCAATCTCGCGACCACGGTCTGCGCCGCCGTGTACGAGGGGCTGCGCCAGTTCGATCAGTGAGGCAGAGGGAATCTCGAGCACATGCCGCGAACCTGTTCGCGAACATCGCTGCAGATCTTCGGGTCGCCCTGGGATCCCATCACCTGATCAAGCAGTTCCGCGACATGCCCCATGGCCGATTCGTCGAAACCACGGGATGTCAGTGCGGAGGTCCCGAGCCGCAGTCCGCTGGTCACCATCGGCGGCCTCGGGTCGTTGGGAATCCCGTTCTTGTTCGTGATGATTCCCGCCGACTCGAGCCAGCGTTCGGCATCGGCCCCGGTCAGTTCCGCATCCCGCGGGCGGAGATCGACGAGCATCAGGTGATTTTCGGTTCCGCCGGTGCAGAGTCGATACCCCCGTTCGACCAGCCCCTGAGCCAGAGCCACCGCATTGGCGACGACCTGCTTGGAATACTCGACGAACGAAGGCTGCATCGCTTCACCGAAGGCGATGGCCTTGGCGGCGATGACGTGCATCAGAGGTCCGCCCTGCGAACCCGGGAACACCTTGCGATCGATGAGCTTGGCGACCTCCTCGTCGTCGGTGAGCACGAGTCCGCCCCGTGGACCCCGGAGCGTCTTGTGGGTCGTCGTGGTGACGACGTGGGCATGCGGAAACGGAGACGGATGCACACCGGAAGCGACGAGGCCGGCGATGTGGGCGATGTCGGCCATCAGGACCGCATCGACTTCGTCGGCGATGCTCCTGAAGGCCTCGAAGTCGATCGTCCGTGGATACGCGGAGTACCCGCAGATGATCATCCGCGGCTTCGTCTCGCGGGCAATGGCCCGAATGGCGTCGTAATCGAGACGTTCCGTCTCGGGATCCAGGTCGTACTCAACGATGTCGTAGAACGTCCCGGAGAAGTTCGGCTTGAGACCATGGCTGAGATGTCCGCCGGACTTGATCGGCAGCGAGAGGATTCTGTCGCCCGGCTTGCACATGGCCATGAACGCGGCGACGTTGGCATTGGCACCGCTGTGGGGCTGGACGTTGGCGTATCCGCAGCCGAAGAGTTCCTTGGCACGATCTCTGGCCAGATCCTCGATGCTGTCGTGGAACTCGCAACCTCCGTAGTAGCGCTTGCCGGGATACCCCTCCGCGTACTTGTTGGTCATCCACGAGCCCATTGCGTGCATGACCGCACCACTGACGTGGTTCTCGGATGCGATCAACTCGAGGGTGGACTCCTGACGCCCGGCCTCGTCGGAAAGAATCCTTCCGACCTCGGGATCGCACTGCTCGAGCAGCTTCAGGAGACTCTGCGACATGTCGTCAAGATGCACGATGTTGGAAACCTGTGTCATACCTCCATAATACCCCGGAACACACGGGAAACCACACGTCTCCACGTCGAGATACAATCCCCGACATGGCCTCGACCGAATCCATCCTCGCCTGGCGACGTCTCGATTCCCCGATGGGAGCGTTCCTGCTCGCACACCGGACCGACGGCTCCCTGGTCACCGACTGGCCCGATCGAATGGGCCGCACGTGGCCGGATGACGCGGTCCGGCGCGATGAATGCCTTCCGGAGCTGGCGGAGACGCTCGAACGATACTTCGCAGGCGATCCGGTCGACCCGGCCCTCAGCCCCCTGGCACTTCCCGCCGGACCGGACTTCTACCGCAGGTGCTGGACCGCCTGCCGGAGCATCCCGCTGGGCTCGACCGCGAGCTATGCGGAACTCGCCCGCATGGCCGGCAACCAGCGGGCCGTCCGCGCGGCCGGAGGCGGAATGCGACACAACCCGATCCCGATCCTCGTACCCTGCCATCGAGTCCTCGCAAGCAACGGCGGCCTCGGCGGCTTCGGCGGCAGGACGGACACGAACACCAAGGCCATGCAGCTGAAGATTCAACTGCTCGATTTCGAAGCATCGATCACAACGATTCATGAGACAACCAATCGCAAGGACCTCCTCCAATGCATCTGACCATCGTGGGCAGCGGCTACGTCGGACTCGTCACCGGCACGTGCCTCGCCAACACCGGGAACGACGTGACCTGTCTCGACCTCGACACCGCTCGAGTCGACCGGCTCAAGCAGGGCGAATGCCCGATCTATGAACCGGGACTGACGGAACTGATGACCAGGAACGTCGCCGCGGGAAGACTCCGATTCACCGCGGATCAGGACGAGGCCTATCGGGACGCCGAGGTCATCTTCATCTGCGTCGGGACTCCGACCCGACCCGACGGCAGTTCGGACACCTCCGCGGTCGAGCAGGTCGCGAAGGACATCGCACGGGCCCTTGGCGACGGCCTGCCTGCGGAGCATCCACTCGTGGTCGTCAAGTCGACCGTTCCGGTCGGCACCACACAGCACGTCGCGGACACCATCCGGGCCGCGACGGACACGCCGTGTTCCGTCGCCGACAACCCGGAGTTCCTCAAGGAAGGCGATGCGATCAACGACTTCCAGAAGCCGGATCGCGTCGTATGCGGAATCGAGGACGAACATGGCCGAAACGTCCTCCAGAACCTCTATACGCCCTATATCCGCCAGGGCAACCCGTGTCTCTTCATGGACATCCCCTCGGCGGAGATGGTGAAGTACGCCTCCAACGCGATGCTGGCGTGCCGAATCTCCTTCATCAACGAGATGGCGAGGCTCTGCGACCACTTCGATGCCGACATCTCCCGCGTACGCGAGGGCATGTCCACCGATCGCCGCATCGGAAGGGAGTTCCTGTATCCCGGACTGGGCTACGGAGGCTCCTGCTTTCCGAAGGACACCCTTGCCGTGATCGAGATGGGACGGAAGTCCGGTCGCCCGAGCCTGCTGAACGAAGCGGTCCATCAGGTCAATCAGGATCAGAGGATCTGGTTCCTCGACCGGATCAAGGCGACGCTCGGCGAGGATCTCACCGGTCTCAGGATCGGCATCTGGGGCCTTGCGTTCAAACCGAGAACCGATGACATCCGTGAAGCGCCGTCCAGAACCATCATCGACGGACTTCTGAAGGCGGGGGCCACCGTGACCGGCTACGACCCGGTCGCCATGGACAACATGAAGGCACTCGGACTCGAGATTGAACTCGCCGACGACATGTACGAGGCCGCCCGTGATTCGGATGCGATCGTGATCTGCACCGAATGGAGCGAGTTCAGGTCTCCAGATCTTCCGAAACTCCGTTCCGTCATGAAGTCGCCCACCGTCTTCGACGGACGCAATCTGTGGCTTCCGGAAGACATGGCCGAACTTGGATTCACGTACCAATCCGTGGGCCGACCGAGTCATGCTCCTTCGGCGGTTCGCAACTGAGACCCAGTCTCAGGTGCATTTCAGGCCTCAGGTGCCTTGCAGGGGGCATCAGGCTCCGTCTACACTCCGGACCATGCTCCTTTATCGGAGTGAGGGGAGCTTTGCCCATGTCTCGCCGGATCACCCCGGCATCAAGACGTTCGTTGTTGCGAGGCATCGCAATTGCGATGCTCGCTGCAATCTTCCTTGCAGTGCCTGAAGCATGGGCGACCGCCCCCATCTGTGAAAATGGCGCAACGGCTTCTCCGACCATGTTCGCACCGAGGTCGGTTCCGGCAAAGATGATCCTCGATCTCTCCTGGCTGGTCTGGGGGATCTGCTTCGGCATCTTCCTGATCATGGAAGGCCTGATCATCCTCTGCATCTTCAAGTACAGAAGAGCCAAGGACGACGACACCGAGGCCCCGCAGATCTACGGCAGCAATCCGATCGAACTTGCGTGGACCATCGTTCCGACCCTGATCGTGTTCGTGCTCTTCCTCGTCAGCGCACGAACCATCTTCGAGATCGAAAAGACATCCGCCCCCGAGGGATCCCTCGAGATCACCGTGATCGGACATCAGTGGTGGTGGGAGTTCGACTACCCCGAGTACGGCTTCGTCACCGCGAACGAACTGCACGTCCCCGCGACGCGGGACGGCAAACGGGTCCCGATCTACCTCACCCTCGAATCCAACGACGTGATCCACAGCTTCTGGGTCCCCCAGCTGGGCGGCAAGACCGACGTGGTCCCCAATCACATCAACCACCTCTGGCTCGAACCCACCATGACCGGCACCTACGTCGGTCAGTGCGCGGAGTACTGCGGCACCCAGCATGCGAACATGCTGATCACCGTCGTCGTGCACCCCGAGGAGGAGTTCGAAAAATGGGTCGCCCACCAGAAGACGGAGGCCGTCGATGACGACACCGTCGCCGTCGGACGCGACCTCTTTCAACGCACCGCCTGCATCAACTGCCACACCATCCGGGGAACGGTCGCCAACGGCACGTTCGCCCCGGATCTCACCCACCTGATGAGCCGAAGCGTCATCGGATCCGGCGTGGTCAGCAATACCGCCGACAACCTGGCCATCTGGGTCTACGACCCGCAGATCCTCAAACCCGGCTGCCGGATGCCATCGATGAAATTGACCAAGAAGGACGTCACCGAGATCGTCCAGTACCTTCTGACACTGAAGTAGCACCATGACCGCACTCGACCATTCAGGCAATCCGCTCCGTGCCAAGGCAACGTTCCTTGGCCGCATGCACGAATGGGTCTCGACCGCCGACCACAAGAAGCTCGGCGTCATGTACGTCACCACAGGGCTGCTCTTCTTCCTCATCGGCGGCCTCGAAGCCACCATGATGCGATGGCAGCTCGCGGTCCCCGACAGTTCGCTGCTGTCGCCCAGCGACTTCAACCGCCTGTTCACGATGCACGGCACCACGATGGTCTTCCTCGTCGGAATGCCGATTCTCCTGGGAGTCGCCAACTACATCATTCCGATGCAGATCGGCGCACGCGACCTCGCCTTCCCGCGACTCAACGCGTTCGGATTCTGGCTGTTCCTGTTCGGAGGACTCCTGCTGTACTTCAGCTACTTCGGAGCGCAGGGCCTCTACGGAATGGGTTCGTCCCCCGACGTGGGATGGTTCGCATACGCACCGTTGACCGAACGCACCTACTCGCGCGGACACAGCACGGACTACTGGATCCTCGGACTGCTCGTCAGCAGCTTCGGATCCATCGCGACCGGCATCAATCTCATCACGACCATCCTCACGATGCGGTGCCCCGGCATGACGCTCATGAAGATGCCTGTGATGGTGTGGGTCATGCTGATTGACGCGATCCTGATCATGATCGCGATGCCCCCACTGGCCGCGGCCCAGGTCATGCTGCTGTTCGACCGGCTCATGGGAGCCCACTTCTTCGACGTCCAGGGCGGTGGCTCAGCCATCCTCTGGCAGAACCTCTTCTGGTTCTTCGGGCACCCGGAGGTCTACATCCTCATCCTGCCGGCATTCGCCTACGTCTCGGAGATCATTCCCGTCTTCTGTCGCAAGGTGATCTTCGGCTATCCATTGATGGTGGCGGCCACGGTCTCGATCGGATTCATCAGCCTCGGCGTCTGGGTCCACCACCTCTTTGCGCTGGGCCTGAGCCCGATGGTCAACACCATCTTCATGGGTTCGACCATGCTCATCGCCATTCCGACCGGACTCAAGATGTTCAACTGGGTCGGCACGATGATCGGTGGAAAGATCAGGTTCGACACCCCGATGCTCTTCTCGACCGGATTCCTCGCCCTGTTCCTCATCGGTGGACTCACGGGCGTGATGCTCTCGGTCGTCCCCTTCGACTGGCAGGTCAGCGACTCGTACTTCGTGGTCGGACACTTCCACTACGTGCTCTTCGGCGGCCTGGTCTTCGCGATCTTCGCCGCGATCTACTACTGGTTCCCGAAGGTCACCGGAAAGATGCTGAGCGAAACGCTCGGCAAATGGCAGTTCTGGCTGCTCTTCATCGGATTCAACCTGACCTTCGGACCGATGCACGTGTCCGGAATGCTCGGAATGCCCCGACGCATCTACACGTACCACGCCGACCGCGGGTGGGAACTCTGGAACATGCTGTCCTCCATCGGAGTGCTCGTGCAGATCGCAGGAGTCACCTTCTTCGTCTGGAACGTGATCCAGTCGCTCCGCAAGGGGAAGGACGCCGGAGCAGACCCCTGGGACGGCTGGACGCTCGAATGGGCGACCACCTCGCCACCCCCCGAATACAACTTCGAAGAAATACCGAAGGTCTACAGCTGTCGACCGCTGTGGGATCTGAAGCACCCTGAAGATCCCGACTGGAAGTACGAGTAACCCCGATGACGACCCTCAAGGCACAATCCATGACCGTGCAAGCTCCACCCGAGCCCAAGTCGCAGCTGCTGAACAGCGGCAAGTGCGGAATGCTGTGCCTCATCGTCTCGGAGATCGCCTTCTTCGGAACCCTGCTCGCCGTGTACCTCTTCTACATCGGCAAGGATCCCGTGGGCACGATCGCCCCCTCCGACGTGCTCGACGTCTCGGTCGCCCCGATGAAGGTCGTCTTCAACTCGATCTTCCTGCTCACCAGTTCGATCTGGATCACCCTTGCGGTCCGATGCCTCGCCCGAGGCAACATCATGGGATTCGCACTGTGGTGGCTGCTGACGATCCTCTTCGGTGCGGAGTTCCTGGTCGGCACCGGAATGGAGTGGTACGGCCTGATCGCCGTGGAAGGCCTGACGATCAGGACGAATCTGTTCGGTTCCGGCTTCTTCACCGTGGTCGGCTTCCACGCCGCCCACGTCACCATCGGACTCTTCCTGCTTTCACTCGTATTCGTACTGACCTGCCTCGGCAAGATGCACAAGCGGCACGCCGAGAAGGTCGAACTGCTCTCCTGGTACTGGCACTTCGTCGATGGCATCTGGATCGCAGTATTCACCATCGTCTACATCCTCGGAAACTGAACCACCGGCAACACCATGGCACCTGACGACCACTCCAACTCGAAGCAACAGGGAATCGACCTTCCGGCCCCGACCTCGGCGCCGTTCGTCTGCGCCTTCGGCGTGACCCTGATCTTCTCGGGCATCGTCACCAACTGGGCAGTCAGCATCCTCGGATTCGTACTCGCCCTCGTCGGTGCCATCCGATGGTGGCACGAAGTCCTTCCCGACAACCAGAAGGAATGCATCCCGTTCCAGAGCGAACGCCCCATCGTCAAACCGAAGGTCGGAGGCGTGGCCCACCTGATGACGGCCGACAGCCCGCACCGTGCCCGACTTCCGATGGAGATCCATCCCTACGGAGCAGGCATCAAGGGCGGCATCGCCGGTGGCATCGTCATGGCGATCATCGCCGGAACCTGGGGCGTGGTGTCCCACGGAAGCGTGTGGTACCCGGTCAACATCCTCGGGTCGACGATCCTGCCCACCATGCAGGGGGACGACGCGGCCCAACTCGCACAGTGGCATACCGCTTCCTTCGTCTTCGGCATCCTGATCCACGCGATCATGTCCTCGCTCGTCGGACTGCTCTACGGCATCATTCTTCCGATGGTGCCCCACTTCCGCCTGGCCTTCTCGGCCATCGCCATCCCATTGATGTGGACCGGCCTGACCTGGGCTTCGCTGGAAGTCATCAACCCGCTCCTCCAGAATGAGATCAACTGGCTCGTGTTCATCGGATCGCAGGTCGGATTCGGCATCACCTGCTGGTTCGTCGTGTCCCGTTCCGAACGAATCGGCACGATGCAGAACTGGTCGATGCTGGAGCGAATCGGAGTCGAGTCCCCCAACGTGCCGCCGATCGGAGGCGACGAATGATCCGCCGTCTTCCCGTCATCATCACCGTCATCTCGACCGCGGCCCTGACCGGCTGCGACTGGATGCCCGGCAAGCCGACCAAGTCCGAGGAGTCGGTCATCCCCGCCGACGTCCACTCCTTCAACACGCTGTACATGAACAACTGCTCGGGCTGCCACGGCGCCGACGGTCAATACGGCGGAGCTCGTCCGCTGAACGATCCGCTGTACATGTCACTGGCCAGCGACGAATACTTCATCAGCGTCACGACGGACGGTGTTCCGCACACCCTCATGCCGGCCTTCGCGATCTCCCAGGGCGGAAACCTCACGAACATCCAGATACGCGATCTGCTCGACGGCATCCGTCGCGCGTGGCCACCCAAGCCCGACGTCCCCGGTGTCAACCCACCCCCGCTGCAGAGCAGCGACAAGGGAAACGTCGATCAGGGACGCAAGCTCTTCGGAACCTACTGCGCGTCCTGTCACGGCGACGACGGCCGCGGCGGCCCCGTGGCGGGCTCCGTCGTGGACACCTCCTACCTCGCCCTCACCAGCGACCAGTCGCTCCGCTCGAACATCATCTGCGGACGCCGCGACCTCGGCATGCCCGACTGGAACGGCAAGATCAACGACGTCACCGCAAAGCAGCGAGCCGGCCTCGCCCCGCTGTCCAGCAATGACGTCTCGGACCTCGTGGCCTTCCTGGCCTCCCACCGCGTCGATTTCCCCGGCGCACCATTTCCATCACTCGAACACCCACGCGACACGGACTGACCGATGCCCGAGAACTTCGATTACAAGGAAGCTCCCGACCTCCAGATGCTTGGAGGCGATGACGGTCCGGAACCGTCTCGTCGCGGCTTCCTGTTCTGGCTCGGACTTTCGATCAACGTGGTGGTCGGATCCCTGATCGCATTGCCGATCATCGGCTACCTGTTCGCATCGTTCCGCCGCGACAAGTGGCAGACATGGATCGACATCGTCCCCGGAACCGTCGACTCGTTTCCGAAGGGACAGACCCGCCTCGCCCAGTTCAGGAATCCCGCCAAGTTCGACGTCACCTGGGACGGCTACACCGCGGACATCCCGTGCTGGGTTCGCCGGGAGCCCACCGGCGACTTCACGATCTTCGCGATCAACTGCACCCATCTGGGCTGCCCCGTGAGATGGTTCCCCGAGTCGAACCTCTTCATGTGCCCGTGCCATGGAGGCGTCTACTACGCGGACGGCACGCATGCCGCCGGACCGCCGCCTCGCGGACTCTACAAGTACGAGATCGATCAGGACGCACTCGCCAAGGGTCGCATCCGCATCATGGGGGGCCGCCTCCCCACCCTTCAGGAGCCAACCTGATCCGCGAGCATCGCGGTGACCCCATCACATGAAGAACTCCGTACTCAACTGGTTTGAAGAACGTATGAAGCTCCAGGAAGCCCTGGGGCCGGTCATGACCCACACCGTGCCTCGATCGGCACGCTGGTGGTACGTCTTCGGCAGCATGACCCTCACCGTGTTCATGCTTCAGATCGTCACCGGCATCTGCCTCGCACTCGTCTACGTGCCATCGGCAAGCCAGGCGTACGAAAGCCTCGAGTACCTCAACTACCGCCAGGAGATGGGCTGGTTCCTCCGCGGAATGCATGTCTGGGGATCACACCTGATGATCACCTTCATGTCGATCCACATGCTTCAGGTGTTCCTGTACGGAGCGTTCAAGTTCCCCCGCGAACTGACATGGATCGTCGGGATCCTCCTGTTCGTCTGCACCCTCGGCATGGGCTTCACCGGCCAGGTGCTCCGCTGGGACCAGGACGCGTACTGGGGACTCAGCGTCGGCATGGCGATGGCCGGACGAGTTCCGTTCATCGGCCCCGAACTCGTCTACTTCGTGCTGGGCGGACCGATCATCGCCGGCGAGGCCCTGTCCAGGTTCTTCGCCCTGCACGTCTTCGTGATTCCCGGTGCGCTGATCATGCTGATCGGCGCCCACCTGCTGCTGGTCATCAAATGCGGAATCAACGAGGAACCGACTCCGGGCTACCTCGTGAACAAGAAGACCTACCGCGAGACGTACGAGCGCGAGGTGCCCAAGCGAGGCATGCCGTTCTTCCCGAACGCGGCCGGACGCGATCTGATCGCATGCGGCATCGTGCTCTTCCTCGTCTTCTTCTGCGCCGCGGTCTTCGGCCCCGCCGGCCCCAACGGCAAGCCGGACCCGACGCTGATCGACACGGCTCCCAGACCCGACTTCTGGTTCCAGAGCATCTTCGCGGTCCTCGCCCTGCTTCCGCCGTACATGGAGACCTTCCTGATCATGGCGTTCCCGGTGCTCGCCGCCGCGGTTCTTCTGCTGCTGCCCTTCCTCAGCGGCGAGGGCGAGAAGAGCTGGAAGCGACGCCCGTTCTCCATGATCCTCCTGATGTTCATCCTGATCACGATCACGGTCCTCACCTACCTCGCGTACAAGTCGCCCTGGTCACCGGTCATGAACGCATGGAGTGGAATTCCGACTCCCGTCAACTACGTCCAGGACCGTTCGCCGCTCGAACTCCAGGGTGCCATGATCCTCCAGAACAAGCAGTGCCGGAACTGCCACTCGCTCGAAGGAGCCGGCGGCAAGCGAGGACCTGAACTCGACGACGTCGCCACCCGACTCACGCGGGACGAACTCATCAGACAGGTGCTCCAGGGCGGCGGCAACATGCCCGCCTACGGAATGCACCTGAGTCCGCAGCAGGTGACGGCCGTCACGGCGTTCCTCATGACGATGCATCCGGACTGGGAGAACGAACCGATCGCCCAGGAATCCAACCCCCCGCGGGCGACCACCGATCCGGATCCGCCGATCGACTTCTGATCCTCCCACGCATGCTCCGCAAGCACGTACCATGACCGGATGGACCCGTTCCTTCAGGCCATCCTCTCGTCGTGGAGCCTCGACCCGCTGCTGTGGTTTCCGCTGCTGATCACCGGGTGGATCTACCACCTCGGTTGGCGACACCTGCACCGGCGAATGCCGGAACGCTTCACCAAATGGCGACATCTGAGCTTCATGCTCGGCCTGATCATCCTCTGGCTGGCCGTGGCCTCGCCACTGGACACGCTCGGCAACCTCCTGCTGTCGGTCCACATGACGCAGCACATCCTGCTCATGATGGTTGCCCCGCCGCTGCTGCTGCTCGGACTGCCGCCGCTGCCCCTGCTGATGGGACTGCCCAGAGGCATCCGTCGCAACTGGATCGGCCCGTTCATGGCGTGGCCCGCGCTTCGGAACTTCTTCCGGATGCTGGTGCACCCCGTGCCGGCCTGGTTGCTGTTCACGATCATGACCTGGGCCTGGCACGCCCCCGACCTCTATGAACTGGCCCTGCGAGATCCGACGTGGCACAAGGTCGAACACGCCATCTTCCTGTTCACGGCGATCCTCTTCTGGTGGCCGGTGGTCGAGCCGTATCCGAGTCGTCCCCAGTGGCCTCGATGGGCGATGATCCCCTATCTGCTCCTGGCCGACCTGCAGAACACCGCGTTCTCGGCGTTCTTCTGCTTCTACGAGACCCCCATCTACGAGACGTACCGGACCGCACCACGGATCATCGACATCAGCGCACTGGAAGACCAGACCATTGCAGGAGCGATCATGTGGGTTCCGGGGTCGATCATCTTCCTCTTTCCCGTTGCGATCATCATCCGTTCACTCATCCATCCGCGACTGGTGAGTCCGAACCAGTTCCGATTCGCCGCGACGCCCGCAGTGCCGAGCGGACACCTTCCCGCCACGAACGTCGGGCTTTCGCTGCCCGTGATCGACGCCACGCCCCGGAGGCCCCTGCCCGAGCGACGAACCGATCGCGACCTGCTGAAGATACGCGGGCTCGGGCCCCTGCTGCAGTCGAATGCGTTTCGAAGAACGATGCAGTGCACCCTGCTGGTGCTGGCGGTGATCGTGGTGCTCGACGGGCTGCTGGGGCCCGAAGTCAGCCCCATGAATCTGGCCGGAGTGCTCCCATGGACCCACTGGCGAGGACTCGTCGTGCTCGCACTGCTGCTCGCGGGCAACCTCTTCTGCTTCAGCTGCCCGTTCATGATCCCACGTGAACTCGGCAAGAGGATTCTCAAGCCGACTCGATCTTGGCCACGATGGCTCAGGTCGAAGTGGCTCGCCGTCGGACTGCTCGTCGTCTTCCTCTGGACGTACGAGGTCCTTGGCCTCTGGGACAGTCCGTGGCTGACCGCATGGGTGATCATCGGCTACTTCCTTGCCGCGATGGTGATCGACTCGCTGTTCAGGGGTGCGAGTTTCTGCAAGTACGTCTGCCCGATCGGCCAGTTCCACTTCGTCCAGTCGACCGCATCCCCCCACGAGGTGCGGGTGCGCGACGAGTCCACCTGCCGTTCCTGCACGACCAACGACTGCATCTCGGGACGCCCCGGGACACCGTCGCTCCGGGGATGCGAACTCGATCTGTTCCAGCCTCGAAAGGTCGGGAACATGGACTGCACATTCTGCCTCGACTGCGTGCGGGCCTGCCCCCACGACAACGTCGGCATCCTCGCCGCCGTCCCCGGGCAGGATCTGCTTCGCGATCCGGTCCGATCATCGGTCGGACGGTTCTCGGTCCGATGGGATCTCGCAGCCCTGGTCGCCATCCTCGTCTTCGGCGCCTTCGCCAACGCGATGGGCATGGTCGGCCCCGTCCTGGACTACCAGACGCAGCTCGCCACTCGGCTCGGGCACGATTCGATGTTCTGGATCGCAACCATCTTCTTCGTCGGCATCGCCATCATCGCGCCACTGGTGCTCCTCCCGCTGGCCGGATGGATCGGCCGAACCATCACCGGAGCGGACGTCTCCTTCCGGACTCTGGTCGTCCGAATGACGATCGGCCTCGCACCGATCGGGTTCGCCATGTGGCTCGTGCACATGCTGTTCCACTTCTTCACCAGCTGGGGCACCGTCGTCCCCGCGTTCCAGAGGGTGTTCGAGGATCTGGGAACAACCTTCCTCGGCGAACCGATCTGGGCGATGTCATGCTGCGGCCCGATGCCGCCCTGGCTGCTTCCGCTCGAAATCCTGCTGCTGGACGTCGGCCTGCTCCTGACCCTGTTCGTGCAGTACAGGCTCGCCCGCCAGTACGTGCAGGGAGTCTGGAAGGAACTCGGACTCGTGCTTCCCTGGTGCGTCGTCAGCATCCTCCTGTTCGTCCTCGGCATCTGGATCATCTTCCAGCCCATGCAGATGCGAGGTACGCTGCTGCCCTGACCATGCCTCGACGCTCCACCGCACAAATCCGCCTGATGCTGATCATGCTGCTGATGCTTCCGGCCGCCACGCATGGCGATGGGGGGATCGTCCAGGTGTCCGAACTGGACGGCCCATGGCGAATCACGCTGTTCTCCTCCCCGACGCCGCTGAGGGCCGGACCGATCGACCTGTCGATCATGGTCCAGCGGCCCGAAACAGACGAATCCGTGCTGGATGCCACGGTGCACCTCATGCTGCAGGCGATGGACGGACAGGGAGACTCGATCCTCGTGGAGGCGACGCGACGCGACGCGACCAACAAGCTTCTGTACGCTGCATTGCTGGACCTCCCGGCATCGGGAAGATGGCAGGTCGACGCCGCCGTCCGAGTCGGCGATGATGCAGCGAGGATCCAGGCCACGCTGGTGGCGGACGATCCGGTTCCGCCGATGCTGAGCCTCTGGGGCTGGCTGGCCATACCGATCGTCTTCATCATCCTTTTCGTGTGCAATCAATGGCTCGTCAGGACCCGCCGACGAACCTCGACCAACTCAAGCGAGCTCTCCGCATGACCACGCCAACAGAAGCACCACGCCCCGATGCCTCTCCCGCCTCGCGTCTCCGGGTCAATCCGGAGTCGCGTTCAGGATGCATCGTCATGTCTGCAATCGTCGGAATCGTCGTCCTGCTGACGGTCTGGCCGATGTTCAGCGCCTGGTCCGTCGTGCGTCACTTCGAGAACACGGCGTTGAACGCAGGATATGTACTGACGGAAAGCAACGGACTTTCCCTGGTCAGCGACGAACCGGCGAACCGACCCACCTACTACCGCGCAGTCGATTCGGTGCAGATCCTGAATGGCGCCGACGCCGACATCGCGATCTCGACCGCCGATGCGGTGCTCGACGGCACCTTCACTGGAAACGTCGCCTTCCTCGGAAAGGAACTGACCATTCTTCCGGGAGCGGTCGTGATGGGTGATCTGGAGATCGCTGTCGCCAAGTACGTCACGATACGCGGAGAAGTCGTCGGCGAGATCTACGGTGAATACAAGAGGGTCTTCCGCCCGCAACCGAGCAGACCATCGACTCCACCCGCGGAAATACCGGCCGATTCGAAGGAATCGACCGCACCGGCCGGGACCTGACTATCATTGATTCAGGTACCGAAGGGAGTTCTCCGCCATGGCCAAAGCCGTCGTCGATCCGAATGAACTGCGAAAGTTCGCCAACGACCTCAAGAGATTCACGGACGAGTTGGGGACGCAGATGAACGTCATCAACACCCGCAGCCACTCGCTTGGCCAGACCTGGAAGGACCAGGAACAGAAGAAGTTCATGGACGAGTTCGAACAGGCCATGCGGGTCCTCGCTCGATTCCAGGTCGCCACCAAGGAACACATCCCCTTCCTCCTCAGGAAGGCCCAACGCGCCGAGGACTACCTTCAGCAGCGCTGAAGCGACGTGCGTTCCGACCGGCAGGAGATACAGACATGGCAGATCGGGCAAACGTCGGTTCAATCGATGCCCTTTCCGATTTCCGGGCCAAACTGAAGACCTACCTGCACTCGGCCAGATCATCCGTCAGCGAAGCCTCCAGCGACGTGCTGAGGGTCCAGCGATGGGTCGAGGAGACCAAGAAGCACGAATGGTCGATGCGGCACAAGAAGTCCAGACAGAAGCTGGCGAATGCAAAGAGCGATCTGGAACGTGCGAAGATCAGTCGTCCGGACGCCCATCCCTCCATGTTCGTCGATCAGCAGCGGGCACTGAACCGTGCGAAGGCGCAGATGGAGGAATGCGACAGGAAACTGAACGCCATCAAGAAATGGTCGCGTGAGCTGGATCGCGAGGCCCTGATCTTCAAGGGACACCTCAACCGACTCGATCGCATGCTGGAGGGCGACATGTCCCGTGCCTCGGCGTGGCTCGCCAAACTGATCACCCATCTCGAAGACTACGCCTCGACGCCTCCGCCAAGACTTCCTGAGCCCAAGGGCGATTCCGAGTCGCCCAAGAGTCGTCGTCGTGCCGCACTGACCGAACCACAAGGAGATTCCGATGAGCCTGTCCTCGACCAGGATGAAGATTCAGAAGTCCACTCGTGAACTCCGCATGCGATGGGATTCAAGCCGTGAGCAGTGGAACGATTCCGTCAGCCAGCGTCTCGAAGCCGAATACATCGAGCCGCTGGAGCGGACCGTCATCAGCGTGTGCGAGGCGATGGAGGCGATGAACGACGTAATTGCGAGAGTCCAACGGGACTGTGAATGAACGCCTCCGGGCCTACAATGGCCGGACGACGCACCGAATCGGACCTCAGACGATCAAATCATGAACGCAGACCGGTACCCACAGAAACTCGCGAAGCTGATCGGCGACCTCAGCACGCTCATCGAGCACACCAGGACCACCGAGTCCGAGGTGACCGCCTCGTGCACGAAAAGAACCAGCGGATCCGATCGTCGTCGCGAGACGCAGCTGGGCGAACTCGATGACCAGACGGCGGCGAGGCTCGAGGAACACGTCCGTCAACACGAACAGGCGGTCCGTTCCCTCGAGCAGCAGCGCCAGGATCGACTGGACCACGCCACGAACCAGTTCGAACAGCGCAAGGAGGACATCGAGGACGAAGCCAAGTTGATGCGCACGCAGGCCCGCAAGGGACTTCAGGAACAGGAATGGCTGGCGGAAAGCGTCTACGAAGCCACCGGGAGCGAACCTCGAAAGCGGTTGCAGCTGACGACGAAGGAACTCGAACTGGCCGGCCGACGTCTTTCCGAACAGCGGACGCGGGCCGGCGATTTCAGACGACGATGCCGCATGCAGGATTGCACCCTCGACGGGACGCTGCCGGCCCCCTCCACGGATGCCGACCCCGAAGTCTCGCTGCAGGCGCTCCGCGACGATCTCGACGAACTCGAGAAGTCGCTCAAGCGGATGCATGCATTGATCGTCCCACGAATCTTCATCGGTCCGGTTCCGTTCGTGATCATGCTGCTGGCCGGAATCCTCTCCTGGGGTGGCGGCTTCTTCACCTTCATGGTCTCCGATGACGGGAACATGGAGGATCACATGATCTCCGGCATCTGGCCGGCCCTCGGCGGCGTCGTGCTTGCGATGATCATCCTGTGGTTCATTCGCCGCATCAGCGTCCGCCGGTTCCAGAACTTCGACGAGGACTTCACCGAGCAGGCCGCGAAGATCGATCTCGTGATGATCGACATCAAGGATGTGGCCGATCAGCAGTGCGCGATGCAGGAACAGGCGATCCTCGACCGTCGCGACCGCGAGATACGGGATGCCCGCGACAGCTTCGCTCCCAAGCTCGAGCAGGTCTCACCGCGTCGCGAACGAAGGCATGAGAAGCTCGAGGAGAACTACCGGGACCTGCTCGAGAAGATCGAGGAGCGCCATGCCGAAAAGTGCCTCGAGGAGGCCGAGCACGACCGGACGGAACACGCCCGACTCGAGCGGGAGTCGACCGACCGCAGGGCCGAGATCGAACTGAACTGGGAACAGGAGACGCATACCGCCCGAAGCGAACGCGACGAGACGATGAAGACGCTCGCCGAACGCTGGAACAGCGGGACCGCCGCGTTCGCCGACGCCGTCGAAGGAATTAATGCCGATCTTGCGGCCAGCGGAGCCGCCCCATGGTCCGAATCCGACTGGAACGACTGGTCTTCCCCCACCGCCGGGCCGTTCAACGGCTTCGTGCCCTACGGCGCATTCGACCTCGACGTGAACGCACTGGGCGACGGCCTTCCTTCGAAGGAACACTTCAGTTGGCCGATGGACGCCACCCTTTCACTGCCGGCGATGCTCGATCTTCCCCGGGCCGGATCGCTCTTCGTCGAGTTCAGTGACCAGGGACGCGACGAAGCCGTCGAGACGCTCCAGAACACGATGCTGCGACTGCTCATGTCCCTTCCTCCCGGCAAGATCCGGTTCACCGTGATCGATCCGGTGGGACTCGGGCAGAACTTCGCCGGATTCATGCATCTCGCCGACCATGACGAGCTTCCGATCATCGAGAAGATCTGGACCGAACCTCGTCATATCGAGCAGCAGCTGAACGACCTCACCGAGCACATGGAGAACGTCATCCAGACGTATCTCCGCAACGAGTACGACACCATCGACGAGTACAATGCGGCCGCAGGCGAGATCGCCGAGCCGTACCACTTCCTGGTGATGGCAGATCTTCCGGCCAATCTCACCGAGAACGCGGGACAGCGGCTGACCAGCATCGCCCAGACCGGAGCACGATGCGGCGTCTACACCCTGATGGCCTGCGATACACGACAGAGCTTCCCCCGGGACGTCCATCGCAAGGATCTCGCGGAGGGAAGCACACTCCTGGAATGGAAGACCGGCCGCATCCGCAGTGCCGATCCCGCCCTCGTGGACATTCCACTCGCAACCGAAGCGCCTCCCCCCGAGCGACTGCTGACCAGCCTTGTCCAGGCGGCGGGACGGGCCGCCGAACAGTCCCATCGGGTCGAGGTCCCCTTCTCGGTCATCACACCACCGGATGAACAGCACTGGACACTCTCGACCGCCAAGGACCTGAGGGTCTCGATCGGCCAGTCCGGAGCCACCAGGCAGCAGCAGCTCGTGCTCGGGCGCGGTACGTCGCAGCACGCGCTGGTGGCCGGAAAGACGGGTTCCGGAAAGTCCACGCTGCTGCATGTGCTGATCACGAATCTGGCGTTGTGGTACAGCCCCGATGAGATCCAGTTCTACCTCGTCGACTTCAAGAAGGGCGTCGAGTTCAAGACCTACGCCGACCGCGGTCTGCCGCATGCGAAGGTGATCGCCATCGAAAGCGATCGCGAATTCGGACTGAGCGTCCTGCAGCGAATCGACCAGGAGCTTCGGGAACGCGGCGAACTCTATCGCGATCTGGGCGTCCAGGACATCGCCGGCTGCCGCGAGAAGTACGACCAGCCGATGCCGCGGATCATGCTGGTCGTCGACGAATTCCAGGAACTCTTCGTTGACGACGACAAGGTCTCGCAGGAGGCTTCGCTCCTGCTCGATCGGCTCGTCCGTCAGGGGCGCGCCTTCGGAATCCATGCCCTGCTCGGATCACAGACCCTCGATGGGGCCTATTCGCTGGCCCGCAGCACGCTCGGGCAGATGGGTGTCCGCATCGCACTGCAATGCACAGAAGCGGACTCCTATCTCATCCTCAGCGAGGAGAATGCGGCGGCACGCCTGCTGGCCCGCCCCGGAGAGGCGATCTACAACGACGCCGGAGGAAAGATCGAGGGCAACAACCCCTTCCAGATCTGCTGGCTCGACGATTCGGTGCGCGACGACAACCTCGAAACGGTCCGCATGCTCGCCGAACGCGACGGCTCCCCCCGGACCGAGCCTCCATTCATCTTCGAAGGCAATGTGCCGGCCGATCTGCAGCGTTGCCGGCAACTCCTCCAGGCCATCCATGATGGACCTCCCGCATCGACTCCCCAGACCCTCGAGGGCTGGCTCGGCGATGCCATCGCGATCAAGGATCCGACGACCGCCAACTTCCAGCTGCACAGTGGATGCAACCTGCTGCTCGTCGGCCAGCGCGAGGAGACCGTCACGGCGATGATGGAAGCACTCATGCTGAGCCTGGCCGCACAGGCCCCTGCCGATGGACTCGAGTTCCACGTGCTGGACGCACTTCCGGCCGATGCACCCTTCCACGGTCGCCTCATGGAACTCGGCTCACGCCTGCCCCACGAGGTCTCCGGCGGCACGCACAAGCACACCACCGAGACGATGGACCACCTCGGCTCGATCCTCGCCGCACGCCGGAACGCCGACAGCGCCGACGGCCCGCGAATCGTGCTGTTCGTCAACGGACTGCATCGAATACGGGATCTCCGGCGGCCGGAGGACGACTTCAGCTTCTCGACTCCGGATCCCGACGCACCGGCGAAGCCCGATGCGATCTTCGCCGAACTGGTCAAGGACGGCCCGGCCCACGGGATCCACGTGGTCGCCTGGTCCGACACCCTGAACAACCTCAATCGAACCCTTGACCGGAACTGCCAGCGGGAGTTCGAGATGCGGGTGCTCTTCCAGATGAGTGCCAACGACTCCTCGCACCTGATCGACAGTCCGGCCGCCTCCATGCTCGGTCTGCAGCGTGCCCTCTTCAACTGCGAGGATTCCGGCATTCAGGAGAAGTTCAGACCATGGGCCCTGCCTGAACAGGTCTGGCTGAGCGAGATCACCGCGGGAATCTGAGCACACTGATCGCCGAAACCGGTACCCTAGTGGCCCAAGGGCGATTAGCTCAGTTGGCTAGAGCGCTTCGTTTACACCGAAGAAGTCACTGGTTCGAGTCCAGTATCGCCCACTTCCGCACCCCGCCGATGGCGGGGTGCGTTCTTTTTCATGATGCCGCGAGGATGCCCATCCCCTATCTTGTTGGGTATGACACGCCTCCTCGTCCGGACACTGATCTGCCTGCTTGCCGCTTCGAACGCGGCGGCCCACGACGAGTCATGGTGGTCCTGCGGACCGCTCACCCGACCGGTTGTTCCGGGCCTGGACGACGACCGCCATCCGATCGACCGCTTCCTTTCGATCCGTCAGGATGAACTCGAGGTGGATCCGGCCCCCCGGGCTTCCGCCGATGTGCTGCTGCGTCGGGCGTCGTACGATCTCACCGGACTCGCACCGCCGGTCGACGGCGTCTTCGAACTCGAGACCGAGTCGGACTGGATCGACCTCGTCGACGCCCTGCTCGAATCGCCGCAGTACGGCGTGCGATGGGGAAGGCACTGGCTCGACCTCGTCCGCTGGGCCGAGACCGACAGCTTCGAACGGGACCGCATCAAGCCGCACGCATGGCGATACCGCGACTGGGTCGTCGATGCCTTCAACGAGGACATGCCCTACGACCGGTTCATCCTCGAACAGCTCGCTGGGGATGAACTGCCCGATCGGGACCTCGACTCGTTGATCGCCACGGGCTACCACCGCCTGGGCATCTGGGACGACGAGCCGACCAATCTGCCGCTGGCCCAGTACGACGATCTCGACGGAATCCTCGACACCACGAGCCGGGTGATGCTCGGCCTGTCGATGGGCTGCGCACGCTGCCATGCCCACAAGAGGGATCCCATTCCGCATGAAGAGTACTACGCCATGCTCGCGTTCTTCCGCGGCATCACTCCGTACAAGCAGTCCGCCGGCAACAGCATCGATCCCGCGGACTTCGTACGAACCGTCAGCGACACGATCGACGATCCTTCGTCCGAGTTCCGAAGGCTTCGCGAATGGAATGCCGTCAGGTTGCGACGAGCGGAGTCGGTGCGCGACTCGCACGCCGAAGTGTCGGCGGCCGGACAGGGGCCCCCCGTCGAACGCAACGGGCTGGTCTTCGTGGCCGAACCCGACGTCCGACGGTTCGACACGCCGGTCCGAGACGACTTCACGGTGTCGTTCAGATTCCGCAGCGACGCACCCTCGCGAACCGATCCGGACCGCACATGGTGGACCGGACGGGGACTCGTCTCCACGGAGGTGCCCGGCATCGTGCACGACTGGGGCATCTCGATGCAGGACGACGGTCGGATCACCGCCGGTACGGGGAATCCCGAGACGAGCCTCAACACCCACGCGGGACTGAACGACGGATCCTGGCACCACGTCGCATTCACACGGACCGCCGAAACCGGCGAACTCCGACTCTACGTCGACGGCATTCCGGCCGCCGAGGGCACCGGTACCACCGAACCGCTGACGGCAGGCGAGATCGTGCGGGTCGGACTGGTCGTCGATGGTGCGCCGGAGTTCTCCGGCGAGATCGAGGACGTCACGTTCTACGAACGGGCGCTCCCGCACAGGGGCATCGTCGATCTCGCACTCGGACTCGACCCGCTTCCCTCCGCGCCCGGGTCGCCGGAGCATGAGAAGATCGTCGCCTCCTTCATGGAACTTCGCCACCACATTCCTGAAACCACGGACATCCTGTGCGTGATGGAACCCGATGCGACACCTCCGACGACCCATGTCCTGCTTCGTGGAAACCCGGAGACCCCCGGAGATGCCGTCGAACCCGCCTTTCCGAGCATGCTCGGTGGCGGCAGCCCGCGGATCATCGTTCCCGACCATGGCGAGTCATCGGGGCGACGCCTCGCGCTGGCCCGATGGATCACCGATCCCGACAACATCCGAACCGCCCGCGTCATGGTCAACCGGATCTGGCAGCACCACTTCGGAGAAGGCCTCGTCCCCACCCCCAACGACTTCGGTCGACTCGGCCTGCCGCCGTCGCATCCGGAACTGCTCGACTGGCTCGCCATGGAGTTCATCGACAGCGGATGGAGCATCAAGACGATGCACCGGCTGATCATGGGCTCGGAAGCCTACCGTCGCAGTGGACGATCGGACGATCACGCGCGACGACGCGACCCGATGAATCGCACGCTCGGGTGGTACCCAATGCGCCGCATGCAGGCGGAGGAACTCCGTGATTCGATCCTCCAGGCCAACGGGACCCTGAACCTGCAGCTCGGCGGCCCCAGCATCTATCCACCCATGCCCGAGGAGGTGCTCGCCACATCGTCACGTCCCGACGCGGCATGGGGAACGTCGCTTCCGGAGCAGGCCGCCAGACGATCCCTCTACATCCATGTCAAGCGATCGCTGCTGCATCCCCTGCTGACCTCCTTCGATCTGGCCGACACGGACAGCACCTGCCCGGTCCGGTTCACCACCATCCAGCCGACGCAGGCGCTCACGCTGCTCAACAGCGACTTCATACTGGAACAATCGGACCTGCTCGCCAACCGCATCGAACACGAAGCCGGCGACGAGGATCGCGATCGGATCCGGCGCGGGTACGAACTCGTGCTCCGAAGACCCCCTGATTCCGAGGAACTCACCTCGGGGCTCGAGCTACTCCGTACACTTGAGGCGGATGGCCTCGCACGACACGACGCCCTGAAGTTCCACTGCCTCGTCCTGCTGAATCTCAACGAGTTCATCTTCATCGACTGATCCATGCCAGCATCGCGTCCCCAACCCGACACGCCTCGAAACACCTTCTGCGGACGGACACGCCGCGAGTTCCTCTGGGACGCGGGCGGCGCGTTCACATCCGTCGCACTCGCCGGACTGCTCGGTTCGGACGGATTCATCGGCAGCCAGGCCATGGCCGCCGACGGCACCACCCTCCTGCCGAATCCCCTGCAGGCTCGCCCCGCACCACTTCCCGGACGCGCCAAGACGGTCATCTTCCTGTTCATGTACGGCGGCCCGAGTCAGGTCGACACCTTCGACTACAAGCCGAAGCTCTACGGACTTGACGGTCGGACCATCGACATCCGGACCAAGGGGCGCGGCGGCGAACGATCGCAGGGCCGGGTCGTCGGACCGAAATGGAACTTCTCGCCCCACGGTGAATGCGGAAAGATGGTTTCGGATCTGTTCCCGCACGTCGGCCAGTGCGTCGACGACATCGCCTTCGTCCACTCGATGTACGCCGACTCCCCCCTGCATGGATCCGCGATGCTGATGATGAACTCCGGCCGGATTCTCAGCGGCAGCCCGTGCCTCGGATCGTGGGTCAACTACGGTCTCGGGTCGGTCAACGAGAACCTACCCGGATTCGTCGTCATGCTCGACGAGACCGGCGGTCCGATCTCCGGCGCCAAGAACTGGAGCAGCGGCTACATGCCCGCCTCCTACCAGGGCACCGTCCTCAGGCCGGAGGGGATCCCCATCCTCGATCTGGAACCCCCCTCCGACCTCGATCTCCGCTCGCAGCGCAAGGTGCTCGATCACCTCCAGGAACTCAACGAACGCCACCGCACGCCACGCGCCGAGAACAGCGAACTCGCCGCACGCATCGCCAGCTACGAACTGGCCTACCGAATGCAGCAGCACGCTCCCGAGGCGGTCGACCTCTCCGGTGAATCACGCGAAACGCTCGAACTCTACGGACTCGACCGCGATCGCACCCGATCCTTCGGAAGAAAGTGCCTGATGGCTCGACGTCTCGCCGAGCGGGGCGTGCGGTTCATCCAGATCTATTCGGGCGGAAACCACAACGACGCCAACTGGGATGCGCACGGCGACCTGAAGACCAATCACGAATTCCACGCCGGCAACACCGACCAGCCGATCGCAGGACTGCTCAAGGACCTGAAGCGACGTGGGATGCTCGATGAGACCCTCGTGGTCTGGGGGGGCGAGTTCGGACGCCAACCGACCGCCGAATACGCCGAAGGAACGGGACGGGACCACAACTCGGCCGGGTTCACCATGTGGATGGCCGGAGGCGGGATCAAGGGCGGGATCAGCGTCGGCAGCACCGATGAACTCGGCAACGAGGCCGTCGAGGATCGCTTCCACGTCAAACGTCTGCACGCCACGATCCTGCATCAACTCGGGCTCGACCCCAATGCCCTGACCTACTTCCATGCCGGACTCGAACAGAAGCTCGTCGGCGTCGAGGACTCCGAACCGATCCACCAGCTCATCAGTTGATCACACCATGCACATGCTCCACCGGACCGCATTCATTCCACTGCTGCTTTCGTCGCTTGCGACGGCAGCCGAACTCCGTGTCCCCGCCGACCATCCGACCATCCAGGAGGCCATCCAGGCGGCAAGCGACGGAGACGTGGTCGACATCGCCGCCGGGACCTATCGGGAACGGATCGACACCGAAGGCAAGGCCGTCACCCTTCGCGGCGCCGGCGAACCTTCTGAGACCGTCATCGACGGAACGGGCACCGGACGCGATTCGGCCCTGACCTGCAGATCGAACGAGTCCGCACGGACCCGCATCATCAACCTCACGTTCACCGGCGGATTGGGACAGATGAACATGGGGCGCGGCGAGATCATGGGAGGCGGCATTCTGATCGTCGATGCATCGCCCGTCTTCATCGGATGCGTGATCCGCGACAACTACAGCCGCTACGGAAGCGGCGGCGGCATCGCGATCACCGGCGGCAATCCGTGCTTCCTCGACTGCCTCGTGGAACGGAACGCCTCGGACCACATCGGCGGCGGGCTGCTCGCCAAGGAAACCGGAGCGATCTTCGCACACTGCCGTCTCCACTCCAATCAAAGCCCATCCGGAGCCGGAGCCTACCTCTGGCGGGACAGCATGGTGACATTCGAAGAATGCGAGTTCATCGACAACGTCGCCACCGCATACGGCGGAGGACTGTTCAGTTGGGGCTCTTCCCCGATCCTCAACGACTGCCTCTTCCGTGGCAACACCGCCGCAGGCGGAGCGGCCATCTGCAATCTTGCCGGTGCGCCGATCCTCATGGAAACCCGCCTCGATGCCGATCAGGACATCAAGCACTCCCAGGCTTCCCCGAGCCTCACCGCTTCGGCCTCCCCACCCGCGAGCGATGCCCCGTAGGGGAACTTTTTCATCAATATGCCCTTCCACCTGCGTCATGAGGTATCCTCACCGAATGCGGAAATCGTCACCACTACGCCTCTGTTCGCTGCTGCTGCTGCTCACCGGAGCCTCGATGTCGTGCAGCACAATCGAGACGGCTCGACCCCGACCCAAGGCATCCTCGGTCTCCCAGCTCGATACGAGTGCGGCGACCAATGTGATGCGGGGAACGGTGGGCGCCGAAACCGTGATCCTCGGGTATTCCAAGGTCGATTCGCCGGGGCACCAACCAGTGGTTGTCCGGGGCTACGGACTGGTCGTCGACCTCGACGGGACGGGGTCGAACGACATCCCACCGGCGATCCGGGCCCACATGATCGAGCACATGGAACGACGCGGCGTCGGCCAGATGAGCTACAACGCCGGAGGCATCACTCCGGAGCAGCTGCTGAACTCACCCGACACCGCCGTGGTCATCGTGGAAGGCATCGTCCCACCCGCATCCGTCGGTCGACTCTCCGCCCCACCGGTCTCCGGCAGGAAGCCGAAGTCGATCCCCGGCACCATCTTCGACCTGCGGGTCCAGGCCGATCCGCAGACGGGAACCACCAGCCTCGAAGGCGGGCGCCTCTACACGACGGACCTCCGCCCCGGCCCACTCATCACGGGAAGCAGGCAGGCATCGATCCTCGCCGAAGGAAAGGGGCCGCTGTTCATCAACCCCTTCTTCGATCCCAAGGGTGAGGCGGCGATCTCCATCAACAAGCTCTCGGGCCGCGTCCTCAACGGGGGCGAGGTCCTCGAGGACATGCCGCTGAAGCTGATGCTGACCAATCCGAGTCACACCAGACTGCGGCTGATCCAGGATGCCATCAACCGCCGCTTCCCCCAAGAATCCGGGCAGCGGAACCCCACCGCATCCGGCAAGAGCGATGCCATCATCGAACTGGTGGTGCCTCCTTCGATGCGGGGCGAAACCGAAGTGTTCATCGAACTCGTCAAGCACACCACGCTCCGGCAGGCCAACGCCGAGTCGGTGGTGCTGTCGACGCGGCGGATGCTTCTCGCCGACACCAACAACGCGCCACAGGTCTACTGGCGATGGTGCGCGATCGGCAACCGTTCCCTTCCGCTGATTCGCGAACTCTACGACTACCCCGAGGAACTTCCCAGACTCGCCGCCCTTCGTGCCGGCGCCTTTCTGCGCGACCCCATCGCTGCGGAGCATCTCCGCGAAATCGGCATCGACGGCAATCTCGGACTGAGGCTTGAAGCCGCCGATCTCCTGAAGAACATGCCTGCCGATCCGAGGACCGACCAGACGCTGCGCAACATGCTCAACGATCCGGACGTCGAGGTCAGACTGCGAGCCTACGAAGCACTCGCCGACCGCAGGGACCCCCTCCTGGAACGAACCGTCATCGGCCAGAAGTTCGTACTGGATCGGGCCGACTCCGACCACCCGATGATCTACATCTCGCAGTCGAAGATGCCCCGGATCGCGATCTTCGGACGGGATCTCGAAATCGATCGCCCCGTGACCATGGGAGCCTGGAACAACCGACTGCTGGTCCAGGATTCAGATGAATCCGAATCCGAGATCGAGATCTACTACCGACCCGTCGAGTCCCAAAGCGCCAGAATCATCGAAACCCAGGCCAATGCCTACGACTTCCTTGAGACCATCGCCCGCCGAACCACGATCGAAGATCCACGACCCGGACTGAATCTGTCCTACTCCGAGACCGTGGGAGCGATCCACGCTCTCTGGGCCCAGGGCTACATCCCGGGGGACTTCAAGGCGGAGCAGGATCGCCTGCTGGCGGCAATTCGTCGATACGGCACCCTCGAGTCCTATGAAGAACGACCCGAGTTCGACGATCCAGAAGATGAAACGCCCAAGGCCGATCTCAACGAGAAACTCTTTCGAGAGCCCGCCACCATCCGCCCACTGGTGAAGTGAACCTCGGATTCCTCCGGACAGCCGTCGCTCGGAACCCTGATTTTCATTGCAAGAAGGCGGCTATCCACGCTTCAAATCCTCGCGAAACGGGTATTCACCCGATAGTATGGGATTCGAAGGGTGGTTCTTCGCCACCATCGACATTTCACAGCCGCTGGCGATGCCAGGTGCATTTCTGGGCGACGGACGCCCAAGCAAGCCCCGGGATCGATATCCAAGGATGGAATCCATCGGCTCGACAGGAGGTCCATGCCGTATGCGGCTTTCCAAGGTTTCAATCGCCGGGTTCAAATCGTTCGCAGATCCGATCGAGATCCGTTTCGACCAACCGAAGGTCGGAATCGTCGGTCCCAACGGCTGCGGCAAGTCAAACATCGTCGACGCGATCAAGTGGGTGCTCGGTGAGCGCTCCGCGAAGAGCCTGCGTGGACAGGCGATGTCCGATGTGATCTTCTCCGGCTCGGCCGGGCGAAAGCCGCTCGGCGCCGCATCGGTCACGCTGACGTTCGAGAACCCGATCACGAATCCGAACACGAAGGATCCTGCGCAGCGACGTGCGCTTTCCGTCGACACCGAGACGGTGGACGTGGGACGACGACTCTTTCGCGACGGACGAAGCGACTACCTGCTGAACGGGCAGACCTGCCGCCTTCGTGACATCCGCGAGTTGTTCATGGACACCGGCATCGGTGCCAACGCGTATTCCATCATCGAGCAGGGCAAGGTCAATGCCATGCTCACCAGCAATCCGATCGAACGAAGGGCCATCCTCGAGGAAGCGGCCGGCATCTCGAAGTTCAAGACCAGGAAGGTCGAGGCCGCCCGCAAGCTCGAACGGACCGAAGTCAATCTCGTACGCGTTCGGGAACAGCTCGCAAGCACGGAACGTCGCCTGCGCATCGTCCGCGGCCAGGCCGTCAAGGCACGACGCTTCCGGGAACTCGACGAGCAGCACACCACACTCCGTCGCGAACTGGTGCTGGATCAGTACCACGATCTCCGCACCAGACTGGCGGGACTGACCAGCAGACTCGCCGACCTCGACATCCAGCGTCGTGAGCTCGAACGGACCACGCTCGAACTCGATGCCGCCCAGCAGGAAAGCGAGATCACGCGTCACGAGCTGCAGAATCAGCTTCAGGCCTGCCAGCAGCGGCGACAGGAGCTCCAGGCTTCGATCACCCACGCCTCCCAGAGACGGGAGATGACCGCTCGGCAACTCACCGAAGGCAAGGAACTGCTGGAAGCCGAACGGCAACGACTCTCCGAACTCGAGAACCGGATCCGGACACAGGACGACGATCTGAAGACGACATCCGAAGCGATGGCCGCCGCAGGCGAGCTCCTTGCCGACACCGAACGCAAGGCCGACTCGCTCAGCCGCGACGTGGCAAGGCTTCATCAGGAATCGGAACTGGCCAACCGGGCCACCGACACCCTCCGCGGAGAACGCGAACGAACCCTCGCCCGACGAGGCCACATGCAGTCGTCGCGAACCGCGATCGAAGGACGGATGCGTGCCCTCCACGAACAACTGGAACGTCTGCAGGGACGCCGAGGCTCCATCGCCGAGGAGCGGACCACCCTCGAAACGGATCGCGTCGAGAACGACCGCGGCCTCGAGTCGTCACGCAACGAAGTGCGACGGTACGAGACGCTGCTTGCCGATCACGACGATGCCGCCGCGACCCTGAGCCAGAAGCACGGTGATCTGACCGATCAGATCGGCGACATCCGACACCGTCGTGCCGCACTCGGCTCACGACTCCACCTGCTCGAGGAGATGCAGGATGCGAGGGAGGGCCTCACCGACTCGGTCAAGCGAATCCTCTCCGAGGGCGACGAACATCCCGGACTGCGAGGCATGCTCGGCGATGCGATCACCACTTCACGCGACGACGCCCGAAGCATCGAGGCCATGCTCGGACGCGACCTCGAAGTCCTGCTGGTCGACGACAAGGACGCGCTCGAACATCTTCAGGCTTCGCTCGGAGAACAGACCGCTCGAGCGACCGTCTTCGTCATCGATCACGATCACACCGATCCGAGCACATTCGCCTCCGCCCCCGCCGGAGCGACCTCCCTGCTCGAACGGATCACGGTCCAGGACTGGGCTCGGGCCGCTGCCCAGCGACTGCTCGGCAACATCGCGATCGTCGAGGATCTGGACGCGGCCATGGCCGCACGCGGCAGCGGGTGGAGATTCATCACCCGCAGCGGCCTCATTGTGGAGCCCACGGGATGCATCCGACTCGGTTACACGAGATCCAATGCCGAAAGCGGTTGGCTCTCGAGACGACTGGAGATGCAGGATCTCGGAGGAGAGGTGGGCGAACTCGATGCCGGCATCAAGCAGATGAACGAAGAGCTCAGCACGCTCCTCTCGGAGTCCACCCAGGCTCGCGAGAAGCAGCAGGCCGTCCAGCAGCAGCTCCGCGATGCGATGAACGCCGTCGTCGACCTCGAGTACAACCAGAGGCGATTCGACACCGACCTCGAGCGACTCATCCGAGACGACCGGACCATCTCCGCCGAAATCGACGAGATCACCCAGCGTCGATCCGACAACAACGAACAGATGGAATCGCTCGTCACCCAGATCTCCGAGATCGATGCGGAGGCACGCCGGCTCGAGGAACAGGCCGAGGGAGCCGAGCAGAACGCCCAGGAGACCAACGCCAACTGGGTCACGTCCAAGGACGAATTGACCGCGGCACGGGTCGAACTCGGCCAGATCGGCGAGCAGTTCAGCGCCAAGCAGCGTGAACGCAGCCACATCGTCATGGCCCTCGACGAATCGCGAAGCCGGCTGACCAGCCTTCGCGACGAGGTCGGTCGACGCACCGCCACCCTCGACCAGTTCGAGGCCGGCATCGTCACCGCCGACGAGGAGATCGCCACCGGCCGTCAGGACGTCGCCAGGACCGATGCGGAACTGAGCAACGTCAACGAACGGATCCAGGAGGGGGACGACGCCTACACCGCCGGCCGCTCCCAACTCGACTCGGCACGGCAACGCGGCAAGCAGCTGGAACGCGACCAGCACGCCCTCGAACTCAGTCGGCGTGAAGCCGAGGTCCATCGGGAGAACACCGAGGAGCGGAGTCTCGAGGAACTGGGCATCGAGTTGACCGAAGCCTACGACCCCTACGCCGAACTCCGGGAATCGGACGAGTACGATCCGATCGACCGCGAAGAGGCGGAAGCCCAGGTCGCCGAACTCCGAAAGGAGATCAAGACGCTTGGCAATGTGAACCTCGATGCGATCGACGAGGAATCGAACCTCGAGGAACGCAACGAGGACCTCGTCACGCAGGTCGAGGACATCGACGCCGCAACCCAGCAGCTGACCCAGCTGATCGACGAACTGGACGTCAGTTGCCGCGAGCGATTCGACCGAACCTTCCGCGACATCCGCGAGAACTTCGCCGGCAACTCCGGGATGTTCAGACAGCTCTTCCGCGGCGGCAGCGCCGACATCACGCTGACTCCGGACGAGGATGGAAACATCGATGTTCTGGAATCAGGCATCGAGATCACCGCCAAGCCCCCCGGAAAGAAGCCCCGCATCCTGAGCCAGCTTTCCGGCGGCGAACAGGCCATGACCGCCGTCGCCCTGATGATGTCGATCTTCAAGTCACGCCCATCGCCCTTCTGCATCCTCGATGAGGTCGATGCTCCGCTCGACGTCGCGAACGTCGGCGTCTTCTGCGACACGCTGGACCAGTTCCTCGACCACAGCCACTTCATCATCATCACCCACAACAATCGCACCATGCTCGCATGCGACGAGCTCTACGGGATCACCCAGCAGGAACGCGGCGTATCCAAGTTCGTCAGCGTTCAGGTCGACGAGGTCGGCGAAGACGGGCAGATCAAGGCGTCGTCCGCCCCCATCGCCTCATCGCCCGGCAGGGACGTCGACCCGCCCGCCCCCGTGATCACGACCCGGCAGGTCGGATCCGAAGCACCTTCCGTCACCGGCTGAATCCGGCATCCATTGCCGCAGCAAGGATCTGTCCCACTTCCGCAAGGCAGTCGGACGGCTCCGCATCGACCGGAAACGGGTTCGGTGTGTTGAAGACGTGGTTCGCCCCGTCGAGTACGTGGACTCCGTGGACCGACGGAAGGGCGGATGCGATCTTCCGCACCGATTCGACCGGCACCGCGTCGTCTTCGAGTCCGTGCACGAGTTGGACCGGAACATCGATGCGACCGACCTGCCGGAGCAGATCGTGCCCCTCCGGATCATCCAGCTGCTCCTGCAGGAAGGTTCGACCGACAAGAAGCTCCTGCCCGGTCCGCCCGGACGGCGACGGCAGTTCGCCGCGTTCCAGAAGCGTCCCCTGCTGCCCGGGGTCCATCGACAGGCATTCCGATGGAGCCGCCAGGGACAGCACGCACCGAAGTCCCGCCAGGGAATCGGTTCCGGCGTGACGTCCGGCGGCCAGAAGACTCGTCACGCCTCCACGCGAATGCCCGACGAGTCCGACGGGCCCGGGGGAGCCGGGCAGCCCCCCTTCCCGCACCGCGTCGAGCAGGGACAGGACGTCCTCGACCTGGCGGTTCCAGGTGTCGTCGCGGAACACCTCTTCGTCGAACGGGCCGTGACCGTGGGCCATGCCGCCGTGGCTGAAGTTGAATCGATGGGCGACGAACCCGCACCGGGCGGCATGCCGGGCCAACCAGGGGATGAATCCGTAGTCTTTGTAGCCCTTGAAGCCGTGGGCGATCAGCACGTGGCCGCGGGGTTCGCATTCCGGTGAATGCGTGGTACCGATGATCGGACGCGAGGCGCCGCCGGACGAGGAGTCGATGGACCAGTCGAGGGTCACAGCCTGGCCACCACCGCCTCGGTGAAGGCCCTGGTTCCGAGCGATCCCCCGAGATCAGCCGTCTTCTCGTCGCTCTGGAGACAGGCGTCGTAGGCGGACCGGATCCGGTCCGCGATCTCGAGGCACTCCTTGTCACCGGTCGTGTTGGCCAGATGGTTCAGCATCATGACCGAGCTCATGATGATCGCAAGAGGATTGGCCTTGTCCTGGCCGGCGATGTCCGGAGCGGAACCATGGACGGCCTCGAACACCGCGAAGTCGTCCACTCCGAAGTTGGCACCCGGGGTCACACCCAGGCCACCCACCAGCCCGGCGCACAGATCGGATACCACGTCTCCGTACAGATTCTCGCAGAGCAGGACGTCGAACTGCCGGGGATTCTGCACCAGTCGCATGAACCCGGCATCGATGATCACCTCCTCGTAGTCGACTCTCCCCGCGTATTCGGACTCGTGGACCTCGCGGGCGCAACGGATGAAGAGCCCGTCGGACAGCTTCATGATGTTCGCCTTGTGCAAGGCCGTCACCTTCGAACGCCCACGATCCACGGCGTAGTCGAATGCGAACTTCGCGATCCGCCGGCACGCCTTGTCGGTGGCGACCTTCAGGGACGTCACGACTCCGTCGGTGATCACGTTCTCGATCCCGGCATACAGCCCCTCCGTGTTCTCACGGATGACCACCAGATCGACTTCGTCGTCGAAATATCGTGTGTGCACCCCATCCATCCTGCGAACGGGCCTGACGGCACCGAAGAGATTCAACTGCTTCCGGAGGGCGACATTCACGGAAGTGAAGCCTTCTCCGATCGGAGTCGTGCAGGGGCCCTTCAGAGCGGTCTTGGTGACGCGGATCGCGTCCACGGTCGCCTGCGGAAGTACTTCCGACGCCCCGGCCTCGATGGCGGCCAGTCCGGCGTCATGCCGGTGCCACTGCATGTCGAGACCGGCCTGTTCGAGAATGCGGCAGGCGGACTCGGTCACTTCGGGCCCGATGCCGTCGCCGGGGATGAGTACTGCGGTATGTTTCATGGGTGTTTCCTGTAATGAGGAACTCGAAGGATACCAGACGCATTCGATTCGGATGCCCGGGCGTCTTGACGCGGCGCGACCCTCGACGGAGGATGGGAGGCCATGGATCGTTCAAGCCTGAAACTCGATGTGCTGATCTTCGGTGGAGGCATCTCCGGCCTCTGGCTGCTGGACGAACTCCATCGAAGCGGCCACCGAGCCCTGCTTCTGGAATCGGGCAATCTCGGGGACGGGCAGACGATCAACTCCCAGGGGATCATCCACGGAGGGCTGAAGTACGCACTGAAGGGACGTCCTTCAAGAGCCTCCCGCATGATTCGCGACATGCCCATGCTCTGGCGACGGTCACTGGCCGGAGAGGCGGCTCCTGATCTCTCGGGCACCATCATGCGTGGAGAATACTGCTGTCTCTGGTCCCTGCCCGGACTGCGATCGAGGATCGGACTCCTCGGCGCCCGCTTCGGACTGCGGGTCCGACCCAGAACCCTTCCGAGAAACGAGCGGCCCGAACCTCTTCGATCATGGAAGGGATCGGTTTCCCGGATCGACGAACAGGTGATCGAACCGCACAGCATGCTCGCCATGCTTGCAGATCAGCATCGCCCCCGCTGCCTGCAGATCGACACCCGAAGCGGCCTCGAATTCGAGACCTCGGGCCGGGGCAAGGTCGACCGCGTCCGACTCCTGAACCCCGAAACGAGTGCACCACTCGATCTGGAGCCCCGCCTCGTGATGTTCGCCGCCGGCGGAGGCAATCAGCAGCTGCGACAGGCCTGCGACCTGCCGGGCCAGTCGATGCAGACCAGACCACTGCACATGGTGATGGCACGAGGCGATCTCCCGCGATTGAACGGCCACTGCATCAAGGGAACCTCGCCGTGGTTGACGATCACATCGACCCTGGACTGCGCAGATCGCGTGGTCTGGCAGATCGGTGGACAACTGGCCGAGGACTGCATCGATGCCACGCCGGCTCAGACGATCGCCCGTGCGAGAACGGATCTGGCCCGGGCGATGCCGACCCTGAATCTCGACGACATCTGGTTCACGACCTACAAGGCGAATCGCGCCGAGGCCGCCAACAACGGTCGATCACGCCCCGACGGCCCGATTCATCTCATCGAAGGAAACACGGTCACACTGTGGCCGACCAAGTTGGCCCTTGTTCCGATGCTTTCCGATCAGGTCATGAAGCATGTCTCGCAACCAGCCGGCCTGAATGACGATCTCCTGCAACTGCAGGATTGGCCGCGACCGACCGTCGCGCTCCCCCCGTGGGAAAGGGATCTGCCATGGACAGACGTGCACTCGGCAACTCCGATCTCGATGTGACCCGCATCGGATACGGCGCATTCAAGATCGGCCGCAACCTCGGGGCCAAGTATCCCGATGCCTACGAACTCCCCGATGACGATGAATCCGATGCGCTGCTCAATGCGATGCTGGATCTGGGCATCGGACTGATCGACACCGCGCCGGCCTACGGCCTGAGCGAACAGCGTGTCGGCCGAGCCCTGGCGGAACGACGATCCGAGTTCACCCTGTCCACAAAGGTCGGGGAGACGTTCGAGTCGGGCCGCTCTGCGTGGGACTTCACGCCGGAGGCGATCCGATCATCCCTGAACAGAAGCCTCGAACGGCTTCGATGCGAATCGGTGGACCTTCTGCTGGTTCACTCCGACGGGAGGGACATCGAGATCCAGCGGGAACACGGGATCTCCGACACCATGCAGAGACTGCGTGATGAGGGCCGGACCCGGGCCATCGGCTTCTCGGGCAAGACCGAAGCCGGACTGATGGAATCCCTGCCGTGGGCCGACGCGATCATGGTCGAGTACCACCTTGATGCCCGTGAGATGGAGCCGGTGATCAGAGCCGCCGGCGAAATGGGCGTGGGGGTACTCGTCAAGAAGGCTCTGGGAAGCGGCCACCTGGACCCCGCGGCCGCCCTCACCTTTCTGACGACCGAATCGCCGGTACGTGATTCGATCTCATCGATCGTGATCGGCAGCCTCTCGTCGGCACGCATGGCCACCAACATCGAGACGATCAGGGACTGACCACGCTCACTGGCTGGGAATCGCGAGGACCATGCCGATTCGAAGGCGGTCGGGATCGTTCTGCAGCATCGAGCGATTGGCCTCGAAGATCTTCGACCACCTGCTGTCACGGCCGTAGTACCGAATCGCGATGCTCGAGAGCGAGTCCCCCTCCTCGACGCGATGGCTCTTTCCGGTCACTGGGGTGGCGGAGGTCGTCTTCGTGGTCGTACGGGGTGTCCGCGGCGAGTGGGCAGGGATCCTGAGGCTGGTTCCGATGCGCAAACGGTCCGGATCGACGTCGGGATTCGCCTCCGCGATGCGAGCCCAGGCCAGTTCGGATCCGTAGTACATCACGGCGATACCGCTGAGGGTGTCCCCCTCGACGACCACGTAGTCGCGAGCGGCAACCTGAGGCGGCGACTGGACGGTGACCGAACGAGTCCTGGTCGCGGCCACCGGGGCTTCACGAGGCCGATCGGGCCCTGATCGTGCGGACAGAGGTTGTCCCATCACAAGGGTGGTCGCACCACTGGAGACCACCGGATCGGGCGATCTGGTGGCTGGGCCGGCAGCAGGAACACGGAATGTCGGGGGTGACCATGACGGAGACGAGGGCGCCGTGGCCGTACGGGATGGGGGCGACACGGCCGGACGATCGGGGGATGCCGCGGCTCGAGCGGGCGGAGTCGCCCGGATGGCGGGAACCGGGGTCGCGACAGCGGTCTCGGCAGTGATCGCGAGGGTCGGGTCGGTGGCGACCAGCTTCGGCGACTCGGACTCCGGACCGTAGTACCAGATCAGAACGCCGATGAAGAGAAAGGTGAGGAGCAGGACGACCTTGCTGCCTGTGGACATAGATGCCTCCGTACAGAACTGAGATGTGCAACTTCCCCTCGACAGTTGCATCGACAGCGTGGAGGCCTCTTCTTCAGTTTTTCGACTCAGGACAACGCCGGGGTCCCGTCGGTTTCCGTCGATGATTCCTCTCCGTCGAGCAGAGGGTCTTCACCCTCTTCTCGCGGACTCCGGCGATAGACGAGCGGAGACGCGACCGCGACCGACGAGTAGGTTCCGACGATCACTCCGATCAGCAACGCGAAGCCGAAGGCCCGGAGTCCCGTTCCACCGGCGACGTAGATGATCAGCACCGCGATGACGGTGGTCACCGAGGTCAGGATCGTACGGCTGAAGGCCTGATTGATCGAGAGATTGACGACGCTCCTGCTGGGAAGCGCCCGCTTGCCGCGGTTCTCGCGGATGCGGTCGAGGATGACGATCGTATCGTTCAGGGAATACCCGATCACCGTCAGCAGCGCGGCCACCACCCCGGTATCGATGAGGAACTCGTCGATCAGCAGGTATCGCCAGGCGAATTCGTTGCCGGCGAGAAGTCCGGAAAGGGCCAGACAGCCGAGCACGATGATCACATCGTGACAGAGCGCAACAATCGCACCGAGCGAATAGTAGAACGAACCGAATCGGATCCAGATGTAGCAGAGGATTCCGGCCAGAGAGAGCACCACGGCTCCGATGGCGTTCGCCGCCCGCGTCTGGGCGACCGATGGGGAGAAGCTGCTGACCTGCTCGAAACTGCTCCGCTTGCTCATCGCGTTGCGAACGAGCTCCCACTCGCGGGAGGCCAGCCTCTGATCGACCAGGGCCGACTCGCTCCGCAGGTAGTTGAAGTCGGGATCGGTGACCACCACGGCGACTTCGCGCCACTGATCGTCCTCGCCCGTCGACTGCATTCCGAACACACGCACGTCGCGGCCCGCGGTGTCGCGGGAGAAGTCCGGGTCCTGCCGCATCTGGTCGATGCGCTGGGCCACGTCTTCGATGCTGACCGGCGGATCGATGTCCTCGAGCAGAATCAGCACGCCGCCGCGCTGATCGGAGATGTCGATGTTGGGGCCGCGTCCATCGAGCGATTCCGACAGCGTCTTGGCCTCGATCGGCCGTGTGAAGTCCGCGTAGGAACTCGAGTTGACCCCACGGAACGTCCTGGGCTCGGAGACGGCCAACTGCGAACCGAACTCCTCGAGAAGCGCCAGTTCGACGATGCTCTGGATGCCCTGTTCATCCGACAGTCCGGATGGGTTGGCGACCTTTACCTGGAAACTGTCGGCGACGGTTCGGCCGTCGGCTCCGACGCCCGTGGTTCCGACGGTCAGCACCTTGGCGTTGCGCATCTCACGAAGAACGCGATCGTCGAGCGAATCGCTGTCCCCGGCCGAGTCGGCGATCCCCTTGACCCGGGACAGGACCGACCCTTCGCCGTTGTGACCGAGCATCAGATTCCCGGTGCCACCCTCGTTGGGTGCGGTCTTCATGGTGACGGCCACTCCTCCACGGAACTCGGTGTCGAACATGTCGACACCGCGGACGTAGAAGAGGACGATCGATGCCCCGACCATCAGGATGGAAATGGTCCAGAACAGGCCCCGGAAGGCGATCCAGTCGACGTTCGGACGCAGCAGGCGGCCGATGGCCGGAATGGCGATCGGCAACATGGTGATCTTCTTGAATCGAAGCACATAGGCGTACAGATCGAAGATGTATCGCGTCACGAAGAGCGATGTGAAGAGCGTGGCGATGATGCCGATGGTCAGCGTCAACGCGAAGCCCTTGACCTCCGTCGTCGGCTGCATCAGCAGCAGCACGGCGCAGACGATCAGGTTGGTGAGGTTCGCATCGACGATGGTGCTGTAGACGCGGTTGTATCCCTCGCGAATCGCTTCGCGGAGGTCGCGAGCCCCACCCTCGAGCTCCTCACGGATGCGCTCGTAGATCAGCACGTTCGCATCGACGGCCATGCCCATCGTGAGCACCACCCCGGCGAGTCCGGGGAGGGTGAACGTCCCCTGCAGAAGCGCCATGACGCCGAAGATGATGATTCCGTTGCAGAGCAGCGCGAAGTCGGCGACCATGCCGGCCATGAAGTACCAGACGAGCATGAAGATTGCGACTGCGCAGATCGCCCAGATGAACGCATCGAAGCCTCGTCCGAGGTTGTCGGCGCCGAGCGACGGGCCGAGCACGCTGACGGAGATCGGCTCCTGGGACAGCCGGGCCTCGAGGGCACCGGCCACCAGCACACGCGTCAGATAGTCGATCTCCTCGTCCGAGAAGCTGCCGGTGATCACACCGGTGCTGGCGATCTGGCTGTTGAGATTGGGAGCCGTGTAGACCTTGTCGTCGAGAACGATGGCCATGGGCTGCTGGACGTGCGGCTGGGTCAATCTCGACATCAGGCCGCCACCGGCCTGGTCAAGACGGAAACTGACGGCGGGTCGGCCGAATCCATCGGTCGTTCGCCCGGCGGACTGCACGGCCCAGTCGATGTCGCCGGCATGCGTCATGCTCTTGGGATCGCTGGTGTACAGGAGCAGGTAGACCACACCATCGGCCTGGGCGGCGACGAGATCGCGACCCGGTGACGAGAAGTAGGCCTGGGGATTCTCCTGAAGCGCCAGCAGCTGCTCCGGAGAACTCGCCCACTGCTCCAGGTCGTGGATCGGATACCAGCGAGCAAGCAGGGAATCGGTGTTTTCCGGCCCGAGCTCGATCAGCTGGGCTCGCATGTCCTGGATGTTCACGCCTTCGGCCTGAGCTCCCTTGACCGCGATGTGGAACTCGAGCACGCCGGCTCCACGGAGCAGTCGCATGAGATCCTCGGGATCATCGAGTCCGCTTCGCTTGGCCTGATAGGCGTCGTAGGTGACGACGACTTCGTCGAGCACTTCCGAAAGATGGGGATACTCCCCCACCAGAGTCTGCATCGTGACCTCGCGAGGCGAAAGCGCCCGCTGGACGGTGCCGTCGGATTTCATCAGCCGCTGGCCGTCCTCGTCGAGGAGAGGCTCTCCGATGTCCGAGAGCTCCAGGGCACGAACCACGCGGGAACGATCGAGACTCAGCGCAAGCGCCGCCTCGAAGACCTCCTCGTATTCGAGTTCGAGGTCCGCCTGCTGGAGCCTGAGGCGACGAAGCGACGCTTCATCCATGCCCTCGGCTTCCGCGGTGGCGTTGCCTTCACGAAGGACCATCAGCTGGTCGTGCACCGACTGGAGATCCTCGATCAGATCCCGCCGTTCGGATGCCTCGCTGCCGCCCAATCGAACCGTCGCATCACCGGCATCGAGTGCGATCTCGAGCTGGCTTCGTTCGATTTCAGCCTCGCTGATGAATCGCTGAAGAGTCGTTTCGTAATTCTGGGCAAGGAGCTTGACCTCCTCGTTGGGAAGAGGCATCACGATCTCGATGCGATCGGCCCCGAGGGGCGTCATCGCGATGTCCAGAACGCCCTGCGGGTTCACGCGGTCGTTGAGGACTCGAATCGTCTGGTTGAGAATCTGATTGCGATCAGCATTCTCCGGCATGCGCACCGAATAGACCAGGCTCACGCCACCACTGAGGTCACGCCCGAGGCGAATGCGCTGATCGGGCGGGATGGTTGCCCAGAGGCATCCACCGACGATGATGATGATGAGTACTGTCTTCCAGAAGAGGTTCTGCATTTGAGTTCCCGGATCGGGTCAGTCGTCCGTGGCGTCAGGCTGCGAAAGAACCTGCTGAACTGCGGCACGGGCAAAAGTCATACGAGTATCGGCACGGTCATCGACACGGATGACCACGGTTTCGTTCTTGAGTTCGACGACAGATCCGATGACTCCACCGATGGTCTGTACCGAATCGTTCTTCTTGATCGAAGAAAGCATCTCTTTGCGGCGCTTCTTCTCCTTACGCTGTCCGAAGACGGAGAAGAGGATGATCCCGCCGAAGACGACGAGAATCAGCAACATCGGCTCCATGCCCATGCCCTCCATGACCACTTCTTCACCATTGCCCTGGACAGGGACTCCGTCGGCGTTCGAAGTGGCAACCGCGGGGGCTGCACTGGCCCCACCGGAAATCGGTGGTGGGCCGGGCGTTCCTTCTGCCACGAGAGCCAGTGAACACACTGTTGCCATGAACAAGCACACCACTCCCCCGTTGCGGGACCTCTCGACCCCATGCATCTTCTTGAACATGGTCATGCCTTGTACTCAATCAAGGGGTCGGAACCCCTATTTCAGCCCTTCTGGGCCGGATCCTCGAGTACGGGCCAATCCCGAAACAGCGAGGGCCACGCATCATCCCGAATTGCCCTCCTTATGTCCAGCATGAGGGACTGGAAGTGCTGGATGTTGTGCACGCTGACGAGGATCGGCCCGAGCATCTCCTCGGCCTGGAAGAGATGCCGGAGGTACGCTCTTGAAAATCCCCTCTGGCGATCGCCAGAAAGGGGCTGATCACCGCTGCAGGCGAGGCAGGGGCACCCGGGCTCGATGGGGAGATCGTCCTCCCGAAATCGTGCATTTCTCAGATTCATTCGCCCGGATCGCGTGAATGCGGAGGCACTTCGGCCGTTTCGGGTGGGCAGGACGCAGTCGAACATGTCGATGCCGGCCTCGACCGCCGCGACGATGTCCCGTTCGTACCCGACGCCCATCAGGTACCTCGGACGATCTTCCGGGAGTTGGGGAGCGACGGCTCGAACCACGGAATGGATCAGTCCCGGTTCTTCCCCCACGGCAACGCCTCCGATGGCGTACCCGGGCAGATCGAATCGCGTGATCTCCTCGAGCGATCGCGAGCGAAGTTCCAGATCGGTTCCCCCCTGGATGATTCCGAAGAGCGCCTGGTCATCCGGACGAGCGTGGGATTCGACGCAACGAGCCATCCAGTCGGTGGTCCTGCCCACAGCCTCCTCGAGACGTCGGGCATGGTCCTCCCTGCCGGTTCCGTGCACTCCGTCCACGCTGGGAGGACAGTCGTCGAACGCCATGATGATGTCGGCCCCGAGATTGTTCTGGACCTCCATCGCACGTTCGGGCCCGAGATGGATCGCCGAACCGTCGATGATGGACTTGAATGTGACACCGTCGTCGTCGATGCGATTGACATCGGACATCGAGAAGGCCTGGTACCCACCGGAGTCGGTGAGGATCGGACCGGTCCATCCCATGAACTCGTGCATGCCGCCTCGACGGGCGACGAGTTCATCGCCGGGACGAAGCAGGAGGTGATAGGCGTTGTTGAGAATGATCTCGCTTCCGGTCGAAGCGATGACATGCGGAAGAAGGCCCTTGACGGTCCCCTTGGTTCCGACCGGCATGAATGCCGGCGTCGAGAAGGATCCGTGGGGCGTGGTCACCGTTCCCGTTCGTGCGTTCGCACCAGGGAGACGATGGTCGATGTTGAAATGCAGTGGTCCGGCCACGGATGCCTACCCTCGATCCGAATTGCGACGGGATGCCTGTTCGAGAATTCGCTTCTCCTTCGCACTCAGGCTCTTCAGCCCCTTGCGGGAGATCTTGTCGAGGATCCGATCGACCTGATCGTTCTTCCCCGGGCTGGGCCGCTTGACTGCGAAGTGCCGAGAGGTCGGATCGACCTTGCCGAAGAAGTCGAAGATGCCGTGCAGGGACTGGGGACGCCTGATGAAGTAGAAACCGCCCGCCGCACCGCCGAGGTGGGCGGCCTCGCCTCCGGCGTTGTTGAGATTCCAGAGCACGCTCAGGATTGAGATGACGACCAGACCCCAGGCCAACGTCGCCAACCGCATCGGAATCAGGAAGAACAGGAGCACTCGGACTTCGGGCGCGAGGTACGCTCCGGCCATCAGCACTCCGAACACGCCGGCGGATGCTCCGATCAGCGGCGTCCCCGTCGCGTTGAAGAGCAGGCCCGGAACGGCGGAGTATCCGAGCAGCTCGCTCAGGACATACCCGCCGAGGTTCAGGACCAGATACAGCAGCGCACCGAACATGCCGCACAGGAGATAGAACGCGAGATAGCGCTTGCGGCCCAGATAGCGTTCGACCAGCGGACCGAAGAAGAAGAGGCCGATCATGTTGAACAGCAGGTGGTACTCGTTGGCATGCAGGAACTGGAAGCCGATCAGTCTCCACAACTGGGCCCCACCGATGACCTTCTTGGTGGAGAAGTGGAACCAGTAGCCGATCGTGCTGGTCATCATCCCCTCGGCCAGTCCGACGATGTCTCCATTGCCGGTGCGGAC